>Ga0207422_1001593_pt1 | contig 41702 bp, 35 predicted proteins | sample MarCyaLeptolynsp_FD_187757 | JGI IMG/M metagenome (GOLD analysis project Ga0207422, IMG submission 187757) | Marine cyanobacterial communities from Panama - species 1 Leptolyngbya sp. (SPAdes) | ecosystem: Environmental > Aquatic > Marine > Unclassified | place: Panama: Panama City | collected... | reverse complement strand
CGATGTCCATGAACATTTCACCCTCGAGCACGAGGAAAAAATCATCCGTATCGTCGTGTTTGTGAAACGGAAACTCGCCTTTGAACTTCACCACCATGACGTCATTGTCGTTGTAGTCGGACACGACATGCGGGTCCCAATGGCTGGAAAATTGCGCAAGTTTGTCGCTAAGGCTGATGGATTTCATTGGGTCCGTCCTGTTACCCGTATCTGCCAAAAAGAACTGTTGGTTGTCGCTTAAACGGTGACGGACCATTCGCCGCGTCGTCAATCACCGTTTTCGCCAGCGTGCACGCTAGGGGAGGCGCTCGGCTTGATCAACTGTTGCAGTCGATCCGACGACAAGTTGTCGCGTGAACCGCTGATCGCACACTCGTTTGTGAAATCGGTTCGTGTCGGCGCCGTTTTTAAGATGGCACCGAACGTAACAAAGAGCGGCCCGAGTGCCACCCTGTCCCTAAAGCGAATGAACATGGGTTTTTTAGAAGCCCAAACAACAGATCGTTGCGGTGTTCCAGGATGTCGCTGACAGTGCAGCACTGCTGGTCACAGGGCATCATTCTTTTGCTCTATTGTCACCCTAGAGCCGATGAAGAAAGCGCACGGGAACCATGCGGCCCGTGTAACACGTGCGCGCTGACGCTTGATGAGGGTGGGGAAAATGGACTTTCGCTATGCCGCCTTGACGCGGGAGCATGCGGAACAGTGGCAAAGCCTGCGCCTTGAAGGCGTTCGCGATTTTCCGGTGGGGTTTATGGTGACGGAGCAGGAGGCCGCGACGACCAGCCTTGAGCGCGCGGCCGATATTCTCGCCGCCGGTTCAACACGCGGCGTTTTCACAAATGAGATTCTTGCCGGGTTTTGCGGGTTCCGCCGCTCGCAGCTCGAGCGCCTGCGTCATCGCGCTGAACTCGGCCCCTTTTTCGTCGCGGCGCGCTTTCAAGGACGCGGCGCTGCCGGTGTCCTGATGTCGGGGGTCATCGAGGAAGCGCGGGCAGCGGGCGTTGAGCAGCTGGAACTGTTTGTCGATACCGAAAACACCAGGGCGATCCGGTTCTATCAGCGCTTCGGTTTTCAGCAGGCAGCCAGGTTCATCGATAGTGTGCGCATCGATGGCCACTCGCACAATGACTACTTCATGACGCTGCGGATTGCCGCGTAGAAAAAATCTTCAGCTTGGCTTGCAAGCAGTGTTGGCAATCAGACAACCGAAACAACCAGGCGCAACCTTGAATAACGCTCCTCGCATAGCGACCTCTCACGAAAGGGTATCGGCTTCGCGGCCCTTCTGAACTGTGTCTCAAAGGGTTTTAGGCAGGGGAACAGCATGTACATCTGGATAGTGGGGTTGGGCGGCATTGGAAAAAAGGTTTCCGCATTGATTGTGGTCCTGGTTTTCCTTTTTTCCGGATACAGCGTTCATGAGGGGACGTTCAAGCCCGTGTATGCTGGCAAATTCTACTACGAAAATCTGACCAAGCGTGACGTCTCGTTAGTTCAGCAGCGGCTGCGTCTTGATGAGCCGGCTGCCGCTATTGTTTCAACCAGTCTCCAGGAAGATGGCTGGTCAAATGAACCACTGATTGAAAGTCCCGTTTCGGTTCGCGGGGGCGCGCTCAAAAAGGCTATTCCCTCAAATGGGGAATGGCTTGAAGCTGCAAGCACAGGGGTCCTCGCGACGGCTGTCAGCATGGCGGTTCTCTATCTCGGAGGCGCGCGCTTCGACTGGGCTTAAGCGATTTCGTGGGTCGCGCCGATATCCGATCAACCAGTTTCTTGAAAGCAGGGCTTGTGGATTAGCTCTGCTGCCTCTGCAGCAGACGCCACGTGTCGGTGACGCACGACGGTTACCAGGCCGCCGCACTCGTGTCGTGAGCGCGAAAACGACGTGGCCCCAAAATTTATTTTCGCAAATGTCCATCGAGTGTCTCGCCGTTCGTCATGTGAGTGAAGGCAATGTCGCCTTTGACACTTCGACAGGAGACGGAAATGACGATCTGGACGATACTTGCAGGTGGTGTGGGCGTGATTGCGCTGCTCGGCGCCGGAACGCTGTTACTGCCCAAGACTGTACATGTGGAGCGCCATGCCAAGGTTGCCGCCCCGCCGGAAGCCATTCTGGAGCTGGCCGCATCGAACCACGGCTTTCAAAAGTTCAACCCGTATCTGACAGCTGATCCGGAGTTGAAAATCAAACCCTTCGGACCGGATACGGGCGTCGGGTCCGGGTTCCATTTCGATGGCAAGGACGGCAAGGGAACGCAGACCGTCGCCAAGGTGACGGCAACCAGCGTGCGTTACGACATCGACCTTGGTGCGATGGGCAAACCGGTCCAGCAAATTTCGGCGCAGAGCCTGCCCGGCGGCACCCAGGTGACATGGACCATGGATATGGATCTGGGTTTCAATCCAATAGCGCGTGTGTTCGGACTTTTCCTCGACGGCATGGTGGGCAAGACCTTTGAACAGGGCCTTGACAACCTGGCGTCCGCTACCTGATCAGATTGAGACAACAAGGATTTTCAACATGCGTTACACATTTCTGCTTTACACCGACCCGGCCGATCTTGCTGGCATGACGCCGGAAGACTGGGCCGCCGAAAAAGAAGTCTACGGCGCCTATATCGGAGCCCTGCAGAAGGCAGGTGTTTTCGTGGATACGGACTGGCTTCAGCCCGTAGAGACCGCCACCACCCTCTCGCTCAAGGGAGGCAGCCGCCAGGTGCAGGACGGGCCGTTTGCCGACACGAAGGAAACGCTTGGCGGATTTTTCGTCATCGACGTGCCGGATCTCGACGCCGCCATGGCCTGGGCTGAAAAGTGCCCAGCGGCCAAGACCGGCAAGGTCGAAATCAGAGCCTCCGCCATGGGCTCGGTATGACGGACCCCGCCCGCGCAGCCGAACTGGCTGCGCGGGACAGCTACGGACGCCTGCTGGCACTTCTGTCGGTTCGCACCCATGACATTGCACTGGCTGAAGACGCCCTGGCCGATGCGTTCGCCAAGGCGCTTGACCATTGGCCCTTGCACGGCATCCCGGACAATCCGGATGCATGGCTGCTCACCACCGCGCGCAACAGGTTGACCGATTGGCAGCGAAAACAGCTGCGCTTTCCAAGCGAAAGCGAGATACCCGACATGCCGGATGACGAACACGCGGAGAACAGCCTGCCCGATCAGCGATTATCGCTGTTGCTGGTGTGTGCCCACCCGGCCATCGCGGCCGATCTGCATGTGCCGCTGATGCTGCAGACCGTCCTCGGCATGGAGGCCCGAACCATTGCGCGGTTGTTCCTGATCTCACCTGCAGCACTCGCCAAGCGCCTGGTTCGAGCCAAGGCCAAGGTCAGGGATGCGGGCATACCATTTCAGATTCCGGAGGGGGCCGTTCTGGAGGAGCGCAGCTCCGCCCTGTTCGAAGCCCTCTATGCACTCCACGCCCATGACTGGCTGGACCCGGCCGATACCCTGGGCGACGAAGCATTCTACCTTGCGGATCTTTCCAGCCGCCTGATGGAAGACAATGCGGAAGCGCTCGGCCTGGCTGCACTGATTGCCTTCAGTCATGCAAGAGCCGGCGCGCGGACCATCGACGGCGTACTTGTGCCAACCCGCGAACAGGATGTTTCGCTCTGGCGCGACGAACTCATCGCTTACGGCAAACGGCAGCTGACCCGCGCCTATAGTAAGTCGATGGTTGGCAGGTTCCAGATCGAAGCAGCGATTGAATCCATACACGTCGCGCGCAAGGAGACCGGGCAGACGGACTGGCAGGCCTTGAACAAGCTCTATTTCGCACTTCAGAAAGTGGCGCCGTCCGCCGGCGGTCTTGTTGCGCAGGCCGTCGTCACCGGCAGGCTGCACGGACCTGACGCGGGATTGCGGGCGCTTGATATCGCAGAGGCGCAGGCCGGAACCGGGTTCCAGCCGCTTTGGGCGGCGCGGGCGGACCTGAACGCTGGGCTCGGTAACCGCGAGACAGCGTCCCGCTGCTATGAAAAGGCAATTTCGCTTGCGACCGACCTGCCGACGATCAATCTCCTGCGTGCCCGATTGGCCGAATTGGCATAGGTCCGGCGCGCCTCAGTCAACACTCGGGTTGGACCAGTCACTTGGCATGAACGGGGTCTTCAGCGCGCGTTCCACCAGCGGCAGATGATCCTGTCCGTAGAAGGGGTCGCCGTCGACGACATAGGTTGGTGATCCGAAAAGCGCCTTTGAAACAGCCCATTGCGTGTTCGCCTGAAGTGTGTCCTGGACTTCACGTGAGGCGGCCTTCGCCAGATGGGTCTCGGGGTCGAGCCCCAGTTCCCGCGCAATCGCTTTTAGTGCGATCTCATCGGACAGGTCGACGTCTTCGCGCCAATGCGCCTCCATCAACCGGTGCGCCATCCTGTCGGTTTGCGGTCCCGTTTCACCCAGTGCGATGATCATACCCGATGCGATGCTGTAGTCGGCGTCATGCTGGCTCGGCCGATGATTGATGATCGGAACAGAGCGGAACTCCGCCCACCGTTCGATTTCTCGTCCGAAGAAGTAGTCGACATGCTGCTGCGTTCGCTTGCGGAAGGCAGGGCTGCGCTGTGCCTCGACGACGGGCGACAGCAGGATCGGCCGATGCACCAGAACCACATCGTGGTCTGCGCAGATACGCTGAATTTCCGCAGAGCCGAGATAAGCGAAGGCGGAATGAGCGGAATAGACATATTCGATGACGGCCATAATGCGCTTTCTCGATCGTGTGTCAGAAGTACGGCTTCAGTGGAACTCGGTTGGATCTGCATGCAGCAGCGCTCGACGCGCGCCGCTACAAATCCAACGCCTGCACCGAGGTAAGGTACTCCCCTCAGCTTGTGGTGAAGGCGTCCCTGCTGAAGTCATTGCGGTTGCCAGCAGAAGGAGGGAAGTAAGGTCCATTCGCTACCTTTAACAGACGCGAACCGGTCAAACAAAGGGCGCGGCGTGCCAAGCAAAAAGGACGACCCGAGGGCCGCCCTTTCCACAAAGCTGATGAGCTTGGGTTTCTTGGAAGTCCATGCCGCCCCCCGTGCCGCAAGGCGGCACAAACTGAAAATGATGGGCGGCGCGCCAAGCAAAAAGCGCGGTCCGAGGGCCGCCCTTTCCGAAAAGCTGATGAGCTTGGGTTTCTTAGAAGCCCATGCCGCCCCCCGTGCCGCAAGGCGGCACAAACCGAAAATGATGGGCGGCGCGCCAAACAAAAAGGGCGGCCCGAGGGCCGCCCTTTCCGTAAAGCTGATGAGCTTGGGTTTCTTAGAAGCCCATGCCGCCCATACCGCCCATGTCGCCACCCGGCATTGCCGGTGCTGCTTCTTTCTTCGGCAGCTCTGCAACCATGGCTTCGGTGGTGATCAGCAGGCCGGCAACAGAAGCTGCGTCCTGCAGAGCCGTGCGCACAACCTTGGTCGGGTCGATGATGCCGGCTTCGATCAGGTTGACATATTCTTCGGTCTGAGCGTTGAAACCGAAGGAAGCGTCGCCGCTATCGCCGACCTTGCCAACAACGATGGAGCCTTCGACACCAGCGTTTTCGGCGATCTGACGGATCGGAGACTCAAGAGCGCGCAGAACGATCTTGATGCCGGCTTCGATGTCCGGATTGCTGGAGGACAGCTTTGCAACGTCGTCCTTAGCACGCAGCAGAGCTGCGCCACCACCCGGTACGATGCCTTCTTCAACGGCAGCGCGGGTCGCGTTCAGTGCATCGTCAACGCGGTCTTTCTTTTCTTTCACTTCGATTTCGGTCGCACCGCCGACGCGGATGACAGCGACACCGCCTGCGAGCTTGGCCAGGCGCTCCTGGAGCTTCTCGCGGTCGTAATCGGAAGTGGTTTCTTCGATCTGGGCCTTGATCTGACCGACGCGGCCGTCGATGTCTTCCTTGGAACCTGCACCGTCAACAATGGTGGTGGTTTCTTTGGTGATGGCCACCTTCTCGGCAGTGCCAAGCATGTCGAGGGAAACGTTTTCCAGCTTGATGCCGAGATCTTCGGAGATCACGGTACCACCGGTCAGGATCGCGATGTCTTCCAGCATGGCCTTGCGGCGGTCGCCGAAGCCCGGAGCCTTGACGGCAGCAATCTTCAGACCGCCGCGCAGCTTGTTGACAACGAGGGTTGCCAGAGCTTCGCCTTCGACGTCTTCAGCAATGATGAGAAGCGGACGGGAAGACTGAACAACAGCTTCCAGGATCGGCAGCATGGCCTGCAGGTTGGAGAGTTTCTTCTCGTGCAGCAGGATGAACGGCTTTTCCAGGTCAGCCAGCATCTTGTCGGCGTTGGTGACGAAGTACGGGGACAGGTAGCCGCGGTCGAACTGCATGCCTTCAACGACTTCCAGCTCGGTTTCCAGAGACTTGGCTTCCTCGACGGTGATCACGCCTTCGTTGCCGACTTTCTGCATCGCTTCGGCAATGTCCTGGCCGACCTGCTCGTCGCCGTTTGCGGAAATGGTGCCGACCTGGGCAACTTCTTCAGAAGTGGTGATGGTCTTGGAAGCAGCTTCCAGAGCCTTGACGGCTTCTGCAGCAGCCATGTCGACGCCGCGCTTCAGGTCCATCGGGTTCATGCCGGCAGCAACAGCCTTGGCGCCTTCCTTGACGATGGCCTGTGCCAGAACGGTTGCAGTGGTGGTGCCGTCACCAGCGATGTCGTTGGTCTTGGAAGCCACTTCGCGCACCATCTGGGCGCCCATATTTTCGAACTTGTCTTCCAGTTCGATTTCCTTGGCAACGGAGACACCGTCCTTGGTGATGCGCGGTGCGCCGAATGCCTTGTCGAGAACGACGTTACGGCCTTTCGGGCCGAGGGTCACCTTGACAGCGTTTGCGAGGGTATCGACGCCGCGGAGCATGCGCTCGCGGGCATCAGAGGAGAATTTTACTTCTTTAGCAGACATAGAGTCGTCTCACCTAAAATTGGAATTGGAGGAGATCAGAAGCGGTTCGCTGTGTTAAGCGATCACGCCCATGATGTCGGATTCCTTCATGATCAGGAGGTCTTCACCGTCGATCTTGACTTCGGTGCCGGACCACTTGCCGAACAGGACGCGGTCGCCTGCCTTGACGTCGAGTGCAACGATTTCACCGTTGTCCTTGCGAGCGCCTGTACCGACGGCGATGATCTCGCCTTCCTGCGGTTTTTCTTTTGCGGTGTCCGGAATGATAATGCCGCCAGCAGTTTTCTCTTCAGAGTCTACTCGGCGAACTACGACACGGTCGTGCAGTGGACGAAATGCCATAAGACTGTTTCCTCTCATGAGCGCGCCCCACGCAATTGGCAGCGCGCGAGACATGATTATTGGGTTGTATGGAACAGGAAACCCTGCTTCCTGCTATGTGTTAGCACTCCCTCAAGGCGAGTGCTAACAGCGCACTGGATTTATGCAGCAGCGCTCAAATTGTCAATGCTTTGTGAGCAGAATTTAACCTGTAAATCGCCCGTATATTCCGGCGATGGTGGCCGTTCGACACCGAAAAGCACGATCTGTCGCGAAGAACGCTCCAAAGGCGCGGTCTTCTTGACCTCTAGTTAGGGGCGGTGATCCTGAATGGCAAGGTGAAACCGGCCTCTTTTCCGCTGGCCCCATCCGTGAACAGGGTCTCCAGTTCGTAGTCGCCGGCAGGCAGGCCGCTGAACTGAAAGGAAAGCGCGGCGGCGAGTTCGCGTTGCTTCGACCGGCCCTTGCCGGCAAAGACCGCGAAATTGTCCTGTTCGGCCAGAACCTGGCCGGAAAGCGTGAGCAGCCGGTAGCTTGCCGTCAATTCAAATTCGTACTGACCGTCAGCCTCGTTGTAGGCGTAGCCGATCGGCTCCGCATAGATGGAGAGGACCTCGTCATTTTGAAAGACGGAGTCGGACCGCGGTGTGTACTGACCGTAGGCGCCGCCACCCTCTTCGGTAAAGGTAGCGACCGCAAACGCAAGACCGTTGGCCTCCCAGGCGGCATCATATGCGGCAAGAGCCTCGTTGAAAGCTTCGGAAGGTGCGGAAACAGTTTCAGAAAATGCAGTTGCAGAAGAAAACCCTGCAAACAACCCAGTCGCCAGGACCAGAACGGCAGCAGTCCGCCGGGTTAAACATCTTCCAGTCAGCATTATCACTTCCCCGCACGCCCTTAAGTCTTGTCGTTTCTTGGCGATTTGGCCGATATAGACTGACTTTTGGCGTTACACAAGAAAATGTGTGCAATGCAGTAAACGCTAGCCGGTTAAAGGCTACGCGCCGACCAGGATTGACGTTTCCGGTAGATTGTCGACGGGCTGATCTCCAGGGCAGCGGCGGCCATGGCAATGTTTCCGTCAAAGGCGTCGAGCGCATCCTCAATAATCCGGCGTTCCTGCGCCCACAAGGGCTCGATCGCGCCAAACGGACGACTTGGGGCGCTTACGCGCGAGCGTTCGCGGGACAGATCGATCACCGCATTCGGGCGACCGCTCTGGTCGCGGATCACCATCGGCAGCATATCGAAGGTTACCGCGGCGCCGTCGTTCATGACGACGATCTGGCGAATGGTGTTTTCCAGTTGCCGCACGTTGCCTGGCCAGGAATAGGAAACGATCCGCGCTTCCGCATCCGCGTCAAATCCCTTGAACCCACGCCGCTCTTCACCGGAATACCGGTCCAGAAAAGCTTCGGCGAGCGGAAGGATATCGTCCCGGCGCTCGCGCAGCGGGGGCAGGTGGATTGGAAGGACATGAAGACGGTAGTAAAGGTCTTCCCGGAAACGCCCCGCCGAAATCTCGGCAACCGGATTGCGATTGGTCGCGCAGATGATGCGCGCATCGACCTGTCGAGACTGGGTATCGCCGAGCCGCTGGAAGGAACCGGTCTGAAGGAACCTGAGCAGCTTGCTTTGCAGCATCAGGTCCATTTCGCCGATTTCGTCGAGAAACAGGGTCCCGCCGTCGGCCTGTTCAGCCGCTCCCGCCCGGTTTTCGGTCGCGCCGGTGAAGGCACCGCGCATGTAGCCGAAAATCTCACTTTCGATAAGATCCCGCGGGATTGCGGCACAGTTCAGCGTGATGAAACGGTTGGGCTGGCGCTCTGACAGGTCATGAATGGCGTTGGCGCAAAGTTCCTTGCCGGTCCCGGACTCTCCGGTGATGAAGACCGGAGCCTGAGACGGTGCCATACGTTTGATTTGATCGTGGATCTCGCGCATTTGCTGCGACGTTCCGACCAGCCTGTTCAAACCGGTCTCTTCGCGGTTGGAGGTCTCCGGGCGTGACTGCAGCGCTTGTTTTGCGGGACCAGATGCAGGTTCAGGCTCTGCTTCCGGCTGTACTGGCACCAGAACGGGCCGTCTTTGCTGAAGCTGGAACGTAATTTTGGTGGCGAGTGCATCAAGCGAGAAAGGTTTGGTCAGAAAATCATGCGCGCCGGCCCGCATTGCGCTCACGGCGCGAGACACAGACCCCTTTGCCGAAACAGCGACAATAACGGCCTTCGGGCATCTGACGGCATAAGCTTCCAGGGCCTCGTCACCACCGATCGTTTCCAGATCTATAACAAGAATATCGGTCGTTTTGTCCGCGAGATCCTGAAGGCAGGAGGCGGACTCCGTATAAAGGATCGGATCGGCGCAGGAGGCGGATAATTTTGCGCAGACAGCGGATGTGCGGGCAGCTTCCGAGGCTGAAGCGTCTAATACGCGTACAATCACAGGCAACTCTTTGCCCTCATTACTCCCCATTGCTGGGTAACTCCCGTCGCTTGAGCTGGGTCAATCGAGTATCGAAAGATTCGTCACCCTGATAATTCTCCGAACAGGGTAAACAAAGCGTTGTCAGATGACGCATTTTGCAGTTTTTACGGAGAAAACCGGTTAGCAGCCGAAGCGCTGTCAGAGCGAACCGGCAATGAAACCCGCCACAAAGCACCCTGCCGCAAGTGCAGCGGCGAACGGGATGGACATTCTTATTTGATGAAGGCGCTGTGCCGGTTTCTGCTGAGTGGACGCCACTTCATTGCTGGTATCGAGGATCAGTGTGTTAGCCGGATCTGAAGCTTGTTCGCTTGCCCCGTTCGCAAGCCTTGCGTCGGTTGCAGCTGCCACGTTTTCTTCCGGAGGAGCGAATGCCGGTTGAGCCGTTCCGGCACTGTCCGCTTCAATGAATTTGGTACCGGGATGTGCCAAATCAGCGATTTTCTGATCTGCCGAAGCGGTTTTGGGCAATGTGTCAGAGGCACTGAAAGACGGCGCGTAGCTGCCTTTTGGAATGGAGATCCTGACGGGATCCGAGAGCCCGGAGCCGGTGTAGTATTTTACAAGCCGGCGCCTGAGACGGGCTGCTTCGACCCGCACAATCGGGTCTGTCACCGGATTGAAGTCCTCCGGACGGCCAAGCGCCTCCACTGCGATCGTGTAGCCTTTTATTTTCTCGAGTTTGTTGTCGAGTGCCGCGCGAACGACGAACTCCAGGAACGCACGCAATTGAGGTGCTGAGCGAAACTCCGGGCTTTTGAGGGCATTGAAAAGGGCTGATTGAATCTGGTCTTCCGAAAGCTGTACGCCAATGGAAGCCGGGAACGAACCGGGTTCCGCGCTAGCACTGTCGCCGGAGGTGGTATTTCTGGTCTGTGAATGGGGCTCGGTGACCGGCTTTTGGTCCTGATCGCTTCGTCGCGCGTTATTTCGACTCGGCTGTACAGCGGCGTGCATGCCAGTCCCCTTATGGTAACCGGTTGTCTATGCACCACGACAAATTGCCCTGCCACAATTCTAACGAAGTCGCTGCTGAATGCAAATTTTTCTGCCGTTCACGGAGCTTCTGGCGAAATCGACGCTGCGGAAGCAAGTTTTCGCGGTTTCAGGCACTTGAGCGGTTTCACAGACCGAAAATCGGCGGGCATTTTCAACCATAGTCGGGGACAAGTGACGGATTCCGCACTTGAAAGCGGCTTGCGGATTCGGAGCAAGCTGGTTCTTAAGGCATGATTAACCGGTAATTTTGATTCGGGTCGGAACTTTCAGACGCCATGGGCCGGACGGGGACCATTTTTGTAGCAATATGCATGGCCATCATCGCGCTGTCGTCCGCGACTGTGCTGATTTTTCAGTTCGGCCGCCCGTTCGGTGAGGCAGTTTCCCTTTCGCTTGCGCTTATGTGTACGATGATACTCATCCATCTGCTGATCGGCAGGGCGCGTGACCGTGGAGCGGTGAGCGAGGCAGTCGACCGGCTCGAGGAGCGCATGACCGACCTCGACGAGGATGTCGGCAACCTGGAAGGTCGCCTGACGGGCATGGAACACACCATGCCGCGACGCACGCGCGCCGAAATGGACCCGCTGTTCGCTGAAGTCGAAGTTCTTGGCACTCTGGTCAAGCAGATGGCTGAAGCCATGTCGGATCTGGAAACCAGGGTAGAAGATCAGCAGGCTCTGATGCCACCGCCCCAGGCGCCGCACCTGCCACGCTACGCGCAGCCTCAACCCGCGTTACAGGCAAGTGTCGCAGCAACGCCCCCCGGCTATCCCGCACCGCCCGTATCGCCGCCGCCGCAACCCGATCCGCTGCCGGATATGCGTCAGCAGGAGCGCCCTCCGGCTCATGTGGCTCCACCGGGCATGACGGGTGAAGCCGTCCCGGCCCAGATGCCGGTGTCCCAATTCACGGGCAATCAAGTCCGGGGTGACACGGTCGGATGGGACCGCAGATATGATGTTCAGTCCGGACACTTGCCGGGAGAAGCTGCAGCTCCGCCGCAGACGATGCAGGGATCAGAACGTGACATCGCGGTTGACGAACAGTTTCACGCTGACTTTCCGTCAGGCGATCACCAGCCCGTGCAGCCCGAGCGGGCTCAGCCCAATATGGCGATGCGAGAGCTGATCACCTCGGCACTCAACGCCAATCGGGTCGAACTTCACCTGCAGCCGATCGTTACGCTGCCCCAACGACAGGTGAAATACTACGAAGCCTTTACCCGCTTGAGAGACGCAGAGGGGAATGCGGTCGAAGCGGCGGCTTTCCTGCCGGAAGCCGTTCTGTCGGGACAGATCGCCCGGATCGACAACCTGCTTCTTTTCCGTTCCATCCAGGTCATCCGGCGTCTCACCTCACGCAATCGAAACGCGATCCTCTTTTGCAACATTGCATCCGTCTCGCTCGTCGATGAGACGTTTTTCCCTGGCTTTCTGGAATTTGTGAAATCAAACCGGAACTTTGCCGACGTGCTTGTTTTCGAGTTTGCGCAAAGCGATGTCGCCGATATGGGGGCGATGGAACTTGAAAGCTTGAGTGCCCTCTACGATCTCGGCTTCCGGTTTTCGGTCGACCGGATCACCGACATGAAGATGGACTTCAATTCGCTGGCGGGCCGTGGGTTCAAGTTCGGTAAACTGCATGCCGATTATCTGATCGGCCGTCGAGAAGCCAACCATGGCCATATTCACCCGTCAGATTTCGGCGATCTGCTGCATCGCTACGGGATGGAGCTGGTGACTGACCATGTGGAAACGGAATCGCAGGTTCTGGAGCTTCTCGACTACGATGTGAAACTCGCGCAGGGCAACCTGTTCTCGCCGCCGCGCCCGGTCAGGGCAGAGGTCTTGCAGGGCGCACCGGCGCCCGGGCCCAGAAAAACGGCGGCGGGGTGATCCCGCCGCCTGGCTCTTGTACGTGATTTGATTCCTGACCGATTGATCAGCCTTGTTCTTGCCCGACGGTGATAATCGTCGGTTTGCTTTCGGCCAGAAGTCTTTTGGCGACCCGCTGAACGTCTTCGAGCGTAACTGCCTCGATCTCGCTGTTGCGGCGGTCGAAGTAATCAATGCCGAGTTCGGCGTTTTGCAAGGCCACCAATTGCCGCGCAATCTTTCCCGAGCTGTCGAAACGCAGCGCATAGGAGCCCGTTATGAAGCGCTTGGCAGAAGCGAGCTCCGCGTCGCTCGGGCCTTCCGTTGCCATGCGTTTGATCTGATCGAGCATGACGTCGACCGTTTCCGCGGCGCGTTCCGTTATGGTGGCGGCGGAACCGACCAGCAGACCAGTGTGACGGTAGGGCGAAAGCGAGGTTCCGGCACCATAGGACAAACCGCGCTTTTCGCGCACTTCTTCGTACATCCACGAGGTGAACGTGCCACCGCCCAGGATGTGGTTCATGACATAGGCTGCCTGATAGTCGGGGTCGTCGCGTTTCAGGCCGGGCAGGGCCACCAGGATGGTGGTCTGTGGAACATCAAGCTCCCGATGGATTGTCTCACCGCTTTCAGGGGCAAAATCTGAAATGCTTGCAAGGTCGCTCCGGTCTGGAAGGTCGGCAAACACCTTGTCCAGAACTTGCGCAAGCGTCTGTGCGTTGATTGCGCCGACGACACCGATCTTCAAACCGTTTCTTGAGATGAGTTTGCCGTGCTGTGCCCGCAGGTCATCCGCCGTAAGCGCACCCATTGTAACACCGGTTCCAAGTGTCGGACGTGCATAAGGATGGTCGCCGAACATGGCGCTGGCCAGCGAACGTCCTGCAATAGCGTTCGGGTCGCTTTCGTTGCGCCTGATCTGGGTTGCCAATTGCGTTTTCATGCGCTCGACGGGCGCTTCGTCGAAGCGGGGCGCGTTTACGGCAATCGCCAACAGGTCCGTTGCTTCGTCCAAGGTCGGGCTGAGCGTTCTCAGGCTGCCGTAAAATCGGTCTCGTCCGGTGCTGAAGCCGATGCTTACAGCCAGTTCCTCCAGGCGCCCCTGAAACTCTTCTGAGCGGAGGTCGCCGGCCCCTTCGTCGAGAGTGGCCGCGAGCAGGCGTGTCACGCCTTCCTTACCTTCCGGATCCTGTACGGACCCTCCGTCAAAGGAGAAATTCAGCGCAATGATGGGGACGGTGTGGTCTTCGACCAACCACGCTTCGACTCCGCCGGGGCTGACGATTTTTTGAACTTCAACGGCATGTGCTGTACGCGCGAGGCCGACAAAAAGGAAAAACGCAAGCGCACCAAGAACCAGGCCGTTGCGAAGATTAGCGGTTTTATGGGTCATGGATCAGGACTTGTCGTTGACTTGTGTTGCATTTGTCAGAGCGGCTTCCGGTTCGGTCCGGCTTTCAATCCGCAATTCTCCGATGACCGGCGTGCCGGTCAGATAGGTTCTGGCGGCCTCCAGCACGTCTTCAGGCGTGACGGCACTGACCTGCGCCGGCCAGCTTTGAACGTCCTCTATCGATTGCCCGCTCGTAAGGGCGCCGCCGAACAGCCTCGCAAGACCAGACTGACTGTCCTGCGCATAAATGGCGCTTGCAATCATGCTGTTCTTGGCGCGGTCGACTTCCTCTTCGCTCACGCCGGTCTCCAGGAGCTTGTTCAACTCTTCCGCAATCAGCCGCTCCATTTCCGCCAGAGTACGGCCGGGACGGGGGGCTGCGTAGAGCCCAAAGCGGCTGTTGTCCAGCGCGCGGCTCTGATAATAGGCCCCTGCGCCGATCGCCGCTTCCTGGTCCAGGACAAGCGATTTATGCAAGCGGCTCGACTGGCCTTCCCCAAGAATATAGGCAAGCACGTCGAGGGCCTCCGGGGTTCTGCCGGTCCCGGTCGACTGACTGGGGACGACCCAGGTTTGGGAAATGGATTCCTGCCGGACCCTGGGATCGGAAACTGCAATGCGGCGCTCGCCCGACAGCGGCGGCTCCACTGGTCTTATGCGCTCGCCGGGTTCTGCACGTCTCTCCACCTTGCCGTAGGTTTCGGCAGCGAGTTGGCGGACCGTGTCGACGTCGACATCCCCGGCGATCACGACGACCGCATTGTTGGGCGTGTAAAACCGGTCATAAAAGGCAAGGGCTGAATCCTTGTTCAGCGCTTCGATCTCGCTTTGCCAGCCGATCACAGGTGATCCGTAGGGGTGATTGACGAATGTGATGGCGTTCATCGCCTCGCGCAGCCGCGATCCCGGCTCGCTGTCGACCCGGCTGCGGCGCTCTTCAAGAACAACGTCGCGTTCGGGGTCAACGACCTCGTCGGACAACACCAGGTTTTCCATCCGGTCCGCCTCAAGCCGCATCATCAGAGGCAGGTGTTCCTTTGCGACTTTCTGGAAGTAGGCGGTGTAGTCGGTGCTGGTGAACGCGTTTTCCTGGCCGCCCCGTTCCGCGATCATTTTCGAGAACGCACCATCCGGGTTGTTCTTTGTGCCCTTGAACATCAAGTGCTCGAGAAAATGGGCGACACCGGACTGGCCTTCCGGTTCATCTGCGGAACCGGCCTTGTACCAGATCATGTGGGTTACGACAGGTGCGCGGCGATCGGGAATGACCACGACCTGAAGCCCGTTTTCCAGAGTAAAGCTCTCCAGGTTGGGAGCAATTACAATATTGCTGGAAATAAGTGCTTCCGCCCTAGCCTCGACGGGCGGCAGCAGCGCTGTCGTCCCCAGGAGGAGGGCGGGCAATAGCAGGATCCTGGCTGACTTCCCGACGTGCTGGGTAAGGTTGAAACGAAAATCTTTAAGGCAAGGGTTCACGTGCAACTCCCGTTATGGCCTGAAAACAAAAAACCTCCGGACTAATCCCTCCATATAGGAAGGTCGGCCCAGAGGTCTCATTACAATTTTGTCATTCGCGGCATGACCGCGGTCTGATCAGTTACAGTACTTCTGTTCACCTTCCAGGCAGCGCGGATCGAGCGGCTTGGGTGAGTAGGGGTCGTAGTTCGACGGTTTCTTGGTCGACTTCGACTTGCTCACGACTTCCGGCATCGGCGCGTCAGGCGACGGCGTGCTGTAGGCGGTCGGCGGCTCCGTCAGATAACGACGCGTCGCCAGCGTGCCTTCCGCCAGTCCCGTTTGTTGCGCCCTGATTGCCTGGAGATTTTCAAACTCCTGTTTCTGTTCCTGGCGTGTCAACGGAGCGTTGTCGTCAATCTCCTGCTGACGGCGCTCAGCAACACGATCGCGTTCCGCCTGTCCGGTAACGCCGGTGATCTTGAAGCCGCGCATTTGCTCAGGCGTCAGCGGAGCGCCAAAGCCGCCGCTTGTCGCGTAAAGTTCCTTGAGCTCTTCGTACTCGGCGTTTTCCTGTTGCTTCGGCCAGTTTTCGGACTCGGTGCCGGCGACCTTGGTTTCAGGCTCCGGGAGCGCGCCGGGTTCGGCAGGCATGGCAAGCGGTGCACGGGGCTTGTAGTCAATCGGCTTCGCGTTCGGATCTACCGCGCCAAGCCCTGTCATGATCGAATTCACCAGTGCCGTATCCGGCGACTGGCTCGTGCCGTCAGCCGCCTGGCACGCCGCCAATCCTGCCAACAGGACAAGCAGGGCGGAATTTTTGATCCAGCTAAACATCGTCCGCAGCACAGCAGACTCCCCGATTGTGAATTATAAAATGCGGGCCAGCGCCCGTCTCGGATCCATCGACTCAGCGTTAAACCTTCATTTTACGGCTGAATTAGGACCATTTCTGAAACTGTCATACAGGAGACCGGCCACGCCTGCAACGATCCACACATCTGCGAGGTTGAACACGTACCAGGAGAAGCTGCCAACGTGAAAATGAACGAAGTCGACGACCGCCCCATAGGCGATTCGGTCGATTCCGTTGCCGATTGCCCCTCCGATGACAAGCGCAAGAGCAAGCGCCACCAGTTTGGACCCGCACCGCGCCGACCAAACCCAAAGGCCAATCGTAATAGCGACGGTTACGCCGGCAAGAAGCCAGCGGCCAACGTCACTGTTTTGCTGAAACAGACCGTAGGAAACGCCTCTGTTCCAGACGAGGACGAAGTCAAGAAACGGAAACAACCGGACGGGTCCGTTCAGTCCGAGATCAAATCCATAGACGAGCCAGAGCTTGCTGGCCTGGTCGGCGGCGACCCCGATGAGCGCAACGGTCAGAACAAACGCGCTGAAACGGCCCCAAAGCAGGGGCCGCTTGTCTTCAGCCGGATCTGTGTGCGTCGGTTCACTCATGTCGCCGTCGTCCGGTCGCGTTGTCAGGCCGCAGCGTGGGCCGCGTCCCACTCACGCAGTGCTGCCGCATCGCGCAAGGTGACGTCCGGGTACTCCGGATCGGAGCCCACTTCCGGCAGGATCTTCCAGGAACGGGCGCATTTCTGCCCCTCCGCCAGGGCGGGCACAACAGCGACGCCCTTCGTGTCGTCGAGCGTGAAAGCCCCTACCGGCGCGGGATCGGCTGACAGTGTCAACTGGCTGGTGATCGCGATATCCGCCATGTCCTGTCCGTCCAGAGCAGCCATCAAGTCCGCGTCGGTGACGTAGACCACGGGATGCGCTTCAAGCGAGGACCCGATCCGTTTTTCACGCCGTTCGATTTCAAGAGCACCGGTGATCACCCGGCGAACTGTCTTGATCTTGCTCCACTTGGCCGCGAGCGCATCGTCTCGCCACGCTTGCGGAACGGCAGGGAACTGCTCCAGGTGGACCGACGTTGCCTCGCCGTAGCGGGACACCCAGGTCTCGTCCATGGTGAACGGCAGCATTGGCGCCATCCAGGTGACGAGGCAGTTGAACAACTTGTCGATGACAAAAAGAGACGCCTTGCGCCGGGTGGAGGAACCGGCATCGCAGTAAAGCGCATCCTTCCGGATATCGAAATAGAACGCCGACAGCTCAACGGTCATGAAAGTGAAGAGCTGGTGGAAGACCTTCTTGTAATCGAATTCCCAGTAAGCCTCGCGGATCATCTCGTCCAGTTCCACGAGCCGGTGCAGCATCAGCCTTTCGAGTTCCGGCATGTCGGAGAGGGCGACCTCTTCGCCGCTTGCGTGTGCCAGGGATCCGAGCATCCATCGCAAGGTGTTGCGCAGCTTGCGGTAGCTGTCGACATTGGTCTTGATGATTTCCTGGCCGAGGCGCTGGTCTTCCCAGTAGTCGGTCGAAGCCACCCAAAGCCGCAAAATATCGGCGCCGTATTGCTTGATGATGTCCTGCGGGAACATCTGGTTGCCGAGCGACTTGGACATTTTGCGTCCGTCCTCCGCCATGGTGAAGCCGTGGGTCAGCACCGCGTCGTAAGGCACCGTGCCGCGCGTGCCGCAGCTTTCCAGCAGTGAGGAATGGAACCAGCCGCGATGCTGGTCGGAGCCTTCCAGATAAAGCACGTAGTCGTTGCCGCCGTCCGTTTTGCGCTTTGGCATCAGGTCTTCGCGCTTTTCCAGGACAAAAGCGTGGGTGGAGCCTGAATCGAACCAGACGTCGAGAATGTCGGTGACCATGTCCCAGTCGTCGGCGGCATAGTCATTGCCCAAGAAGCGCTCCTTGGCACCGTCCGCATACCAGGCGTCGGCACCTTCTTCGCAGAAAGCGTCGTAGATGCGCGTGTTGACCGTTTCGTCTTTCAGGATCTCCGCGCTCTCCTTATGGATGAAGACGGTGATTGGCACGCCCCAGGCCCGTTGGCGCGAGAGCACCCAGTCGGGACGGTTCTCGATCATCGAGCGCAAACGGTTCTGGCCGCTGCCCGGAACGAACCGAGTCTCATCGATGGCATTGAGAGCACGGGTGCGCAGCGTGTCGCCTTCGCCTGAAAGTGTCTTGTCCATGTAGACAAACCACTGCGGCGTGTTGCGGAAGATTACCGGTTTCTTGGAGCGCCAGGAATGCGGGTATGAGTGATTAAGCCGGCCGAGGCCGATCAGGTTGCCGCTTTCCTTGAGCTTTTCGATGACAGCCCTGTTGGCCTTGCCCTTTTCACCCTTGTGAGTGATCACTTCAAAGCCTTCGAAGCCCGGTGCGTCCTTTGTGTAGAACCCGTCGTCGGCAACCGTGAAGGGGATCGCCGTGTTGATGCCGCGTTCCTCGAGCTCGGACCGTTTTTCCATCCAGATTTCAAAGTCGTCCGACCCGTGACCCGGCGCGGTGTGGACGAAGCCCGTACCGGCATCGTCGGTGACGTGATCGCCATCAAGCACCGGCACGTCGAATTCGTAGCCGCCAAGGCCCAGTTCCGCGAGTGGATGGGCGCAGGTGAAGGTGGCCAGTTCGTCGGCACTTACCCCGCGAACCCGCTCGAAGGCCTCGATGCGGGCGTTCTTGAAGACATCCGCGGCCAGCGCATCGGCAAGTACGAGCAGATCGCCTTTCTGGACCCAGTTGTCTTCCGGCAGTCCGTCTTGTGTGACCTCGTAGAGGCTGTAGGCAATGCGCGAGGAGTAGCAGATCGCGCGGTTGCCGGGGATCGTCCAGGGCGTGGTTGTCCAGATCACGAGGGCAGCATTCAGAAGCTGTTCGACGGCGGCTTCGTCGCTGCCGCCGGCCGTCACGACCGGAAACTTCACCCAGATCATGTCGGACTTGTAGTCCTGGTATTCGATCTCCGCTTCGGCCAGTGCAGTCTTTTCAACAACCGACCACATCACCGGCTTGGAACCCCGGTAGAGCTGACCGGACATGGCGAACTTCATCAGTTCCTGGGCGATAACGGCTTCGCTTTCGAACTTCATGGTGAGGTAGGGATTGTCCCAGTCGCCCTCGATGCCAAGCCTTTTGAATTCTTTGCGCTGAACGTCGATCCAGTGCTCGGCAAATTCCCGGCATTCCTTACGGAACTCGTTGATCGGCACTTCGTCCTTGTTTTTGCCCTTGGCGCGATACTGTTCCTCGATCTTCCATTCGATCGGCAGGCCGTGGCAGTCCCAACCAGGCACATAGTTGCTCTCGTAACCCATCATCTGCATGGACCGGGTCACGATGTCTTTCAATGTCTTGTTCAGGGAGTGGCCAATGTGGATGTTGCCATTGGCATAAGGGGGGCCGTCATGCAGGATGAACTTGTTGCGGTCCTTACCCTGCTCGCGCAGCTTTTTGTAGATGTCCAGCGCTTCCCAGCGTGCAAGGATTTCCGGTTCTTTTTTCGGGAGCCCGGCGCGCATCGGAAATTCGGTTTGCGGCAGATTGAGGGTTTCTGAATAGTCGCGTTTATCTGTCTCGGTCATCGTCTGTTCGATCCGGTCGTTCGGGCCTGTGGCCCGCCAATTTATCAAGGGTGTTTGCAAGCCTGTCGTCAGGCAGCAAAAAACAGGGAGATCCCGGACCCTGGCGCCGCGGTGTTCGCGTCAGCCGAAGGCCGGGCCGGTAATTCGCGTGATCGCGTTCATCTCAAAACCGATGAATATGAGGTCCGTGTCGAGCATGGCATGGGACATAGCAGCACTTGTCGCGTGAATAAAGAGAAAGCTTCGATTTACCGCCGATGCATCTGAAGGCGCGCGCCTTTCTGCTTTGCGTTCCGGCTCACTAACGTTGAAGACCAGCGGAAAATGGCTGGAAGCGTGCCGTGCGAAACGCGCGGTAACCGAAAATAGACAAGTCCCGTGTATGCACTCTTATCAGACAAGAACAGGGCAAGAGTGGCATCGGCGACATGACGATAACGCACAAGGACGGACACGAGGCAGCACCGCCGGCGGATCCGGACCGCGGCCTTTGGCAGCGCGGTGTCCGCTCCGGTGACTGGTTGACCTGGGACCGCATCGGTTTTGCAAGCCTGTGCTCTGCAATCGGTATCAGTCTCGGTCTCATCTGGCTGCTTCTCATGCCCAATTCCTTCGGAGCCCCCAGCGGCACCCTGCTGATGGATTATCTGAGCTTCTGGCTAGCAGGCCGGCAGGTTCTCGCCGGAACACCTGAAATCGTCTATGTTCCGGCCGACTTTTCCGCGCTTCAGGCAGAGTTGTCGGGCTCCGACACGGTGTTCGGGTTCTTCTATCCGCCGATGTTCCAGCTCCTGCAAAGTGTTTATGCGCTGCTTCCCTACAAGGCAGCCTTTGCTGCTTTCATCCTTTCGACCACCGCCCTCCTGTGCGTCGCGTGCCGTCTGATCACGGGCAACTGGCTGTTCGCGCTTTGCCTGATCATCATTCCGGCTTGCGCCAACAACGCCTTTCACGGGCAGAACGCTGCGCTGACCGCCGCGCTCTACGGGTTTTTTCTCGTAGGTGTCGAGCGGCAGAAACTGTTCCTGGCCGGAATTGCGCTCGGCCTTTTGACCATCAAGCCTCAACTCGGGATCCTGGCGCCGATCGCGCTCATCGCGAGCCTCAACTGGCGAACCTTTCTCAGCGCCTCGGTTACGACACTTGCCTTTGCAGCCCTGAGCGTTGCCGTGCTCGGGATCGGCGTCTGGCAAGTGTTCTGGCAACAGGCACCGGTCGCGTCGGCGATGATGGAACTCGGTGGTGTTGAATGGGGCAAGATGATCTCGGTCTACAGCAGCTTCCGCCAGTTCGGCCTTGGGCATGCACCTGCCATGGCCATTCAGGCACTGTTCGCATTCGGCGCGTTGGTGTGCGTTTGGAAAGTCTGGCGTGGAACCACCGACATGGCCGTACGGGCTTCGGTTCTGGTCGGCGGCACCCTGCTCGTGACGCCATTTGCCCTGTCTTATGACCTGACGCTGCTGGTCATACCATGCGCCTTCCTCATCCGGGACGGACTGAAGGACGGCTTTTTTCCTTATGAAAAAGTGTTGCTTGCGCTGGTCATCGGCCTGTCGGCGTCAACGGCACCCTTTGCCATTCTGCTCGGCCTGCCGATTGCGCCCTTGCTGCCGGCGATCGTACTTTATGTCGGCATGCGCCGGATGCAGATGCTGCCGCTTGCGAGCATACCTTCGGAAAAACAGGGTCATATCTCCGGAACGGTTTCAGTCTGAAGTTCCAGTTTCCGCTTTCGTTCGCGGTGGGTGATGTAAAGCCCGCTGCCGATAATGAGCGCGATGCCGATCCAGGTCGGGCCGTCGGGAAAATCGGAAAAAACCAGATAACCGAAGAGCGTGGCGCTGACGATTTCAACATATTGCAGCGGTGCCAGCAGGCTGGCGTTGCCGCGTTGAAACGCGGCGACGACAAGGCCGTGGGCGGCAAAGGAAATGAAACCGATGAGGACCATCCACCCGGTATGCGGTCCGGACGGGATCACGAATTCATAGCCCTCAAATGAGCCAAGTGAACCGATCAGCAATGCGCCGCCCAACAGCACGGCACCGGAGAGCCCGGCCCCGAATTGAATTGTGAGCAGATCGTCTTCGACCGGATAAAGCTTGTTGATGAGGAGGTAGAACGCGAACACGATTGCGGTGAAGACCGGCAACAGGCTGACCAGCCCGATCTCTGCCAGATTGGGTCGCAAGATGATGATGGCGCCGAGCAATCCGACCAGAATGGCACCGATCCTGCGAATGCCGACCTGTTCTTTCAAAATCAGCGCCGCCAGAACAGTCAGGATCATCGGCTCGATGAAGAAGATTGAAATCGCTGTCGCTACGGACATGTACTTCACCGCGGTAAAGAAACTGAGCGAGGCAATGGCAAGCAGTATGCCGCGGACAGCATTGACCACCGGTTGCCTTGCCCGGAGCCGTGTGATCCGGCCGGTCAAAAGAGCTATGGCAAGACAGATCAGGAACTGAAACAGAAATCGCCCGAAGGTAATTTCAAGTGCGGGAATGTAAGCCGACAGGTACTTCGCGATGATGTCCATGATCGGAACGATCAGCATCGCCGATGTCATCAGGAAAATTGCCTGCAAAGGGTTTTGCTCGACTGCAGCTCCGGCGCCGCTTCGTGTCACGTGGCAAGATCCAGAAGTTTCATATCGATTTCCGACAGCGGCTGAAGGGACTGCAGCGCTGCACGCGCTTCTTCGCTGTCACGATCCATCTGCGCGACCAGTGCATCGGCCGTCTCGAACTTCTCTTCGCCGCGGAGATAGGACACGAGGTGCACCCTAAGCGTCTTGCCGTAGAGATCGCCTGAAAAATCGAACAGGAAAACTTCGAAGACAACGGAACCGTTGTCGAATGTCGGGCGCCGCCCATAGCTGGCAACACCGTCATACCAGCCGTCTTCCGTCTTCACCTTCACGGCGTAAATACCGCTGAGCAACGGGCACCCTTCGTCCAGGTGCAAGTTGGCTGTCGGATAGCCGAGATCCCGGCCGCGCTTGTTGCCGTGTTCGACCGTCGCGTCGAAAAACCACCGGTATCCGAGAAGCGCGTTGGCCTGCGCAATGTCTCCTGTTTTCAGACAATCCCGGATGCGGGTGGACGAGATCACCTCTGCGTCTTCATCCTCCTCCCGCTGGACGATCGTGACGCCGAAGCCATAGTCGGCACCTGCGGCACGCAGAAAGTCGGGTGTTCCCTTGCGGGCTTTGCCGAAGTGAAAGTCGTATCCCGTCACCGCGTGTGAAATGTCGAGCGTGTTTATGAGGATGTCTTCCACGAAGACATTCGCCTCGATCCCGGCAAAGTCCTTTGTGAACGGCAGGATAAGTGCCCCGTCCAGGCCGCACACCTTCAGCATCTCGACCTTGAGTGGCGGCGGAGTGAGGCGGTAAACGGGCTTCGACGGATTAAACACCGTGCGCGGGTGCGGCTCGAAGCTCATCGCAAAGACGGGATGATGGGTTCCACGGCCGAGACCGAGTGCAGCATCCAGCACGGCCCGATGTCCCCGATGCACGCCGTCGAAATTGCCGATTGCAACAATTCCGCCCTTCAGCTCTTCGGGAAAGGCTTCAAGGTTTTCAACATACAAGAACCTTGAGGACGGAGACGGGCTCATGCAGCAGACCTTCGTGCAATCTATCGGCCGGGACGGCTCTTCAGGAATCGGCAGACAGGACAAACGCTCCTAATGAGAGTGTTGCCGACGCTGGCGGGGAACCTGCCGCTTACACGTGAAAACGTCAAGGGCGCAGAGCTTTGTCAAAGACGCGATCTGTCGTCGCCGCGGCTGGGCACCTTGACCAGGGCCTCACCTTCCAGAACGATCGTGTCGTCCACGCTGCAGATACAGGACAGTCGTGCGCGGTTGCCCCGTTCCATGAGTTCTTCCACCGTTACCGTAACCTTGACGTCGTCACCGATCTTTACCGGCGCCTTGAAGTTCAGCGTCTGCGAGAGATAAATCGCACCTGGGCCCGGCAAGCGCGTGCCGAGCACCGCCGAAATGAGGCTGGCGGTATAGAGGCCGTGGGCGATACGGGTCTTGAACGGTGTGCGGGCCGCGAAGTGTTCCGACAGGTGAATTGGATTGCGGTCTCCGGAGACTTCGGCAAAACCGACGACGTCAGAAGAACTGACGTGTTTGACCAGTTCTTCCTGCATTCCCGTTTCCAGATCTTCGAAATAGAGTGTTCGCAATTCCAACATTGTAATTTCCGCCCGATTTTTTCTTTTTTCCCACCGCGAGGGACGCTAGGCCTCCTAAGGTTTTCTGACAATTGTGCTTTCGGCGAACAAAAAGAATCTGAAATTAACGGTCTTTTCAGGGCCAGCAGGTAGATTACGCCGGGTGTGGGGAGGTGAGGACACAGGAATTGTGTCGCTCTCCTTCAGAGTCAAATCGCGTTTCCACCGGCCCACGGCCAGGGGCCGCGCTAATTGACAGTATGGAGTAGACAATGGCCCTTGATCTTCAGATGCCGGTCCTCGTGGTCGATGACTACAAGACGATGATTCGCATCATTCGCAACTTGCTGAAGCAACTCGGCTTCGAAGACATCGACGATGCTGCGGACGGTACCGAAGCCCTGGAAAAAATGAAACAGCGCCGCTACGGCCTGGTCATTTCCGACTGGAACATGGAGCCGATGACCGGCTACGAGCTGCTCAAGCAGGTCCGGTCCGACTCGGGTCTCAGCAAAACCCCGTTCATCATGGTCACCGCGGAATCCAAGACGGAAAACGTCATTGCCGCGAAAAAGGCCGGTGTGAACAACTATATCGTGAAGCCGTTCAACGCTCAGACGCTGAAAGGCAAGATCGAAGCCGTCTTCTCCGACTGATTTCATGCATCTGGCGGGGCCCCGACAAGGGGAACTCCGCCCGAACGCTACGGGTGTCCGGGGGGACCTGCCGGGGGGCAGGTCGTTCGCCGGCACAACAAACCCGTAAGAAAGTGCGGTTCAAACCATGTCGAACCGCATGTTGGAGAAGGCTTCATTCGGGGGGCGAATTCCATGGCCAACATGAAGCAGGAAAACGTGGCTCGCGTCATCGACTTCCTGGAACAGAACAAAAATCGCGATGGCGAGGTCTCCTTGACCGACGTCATGCACCTTGCCGAAGTCATGTCCGGTTCGATGCACGATTTCCTGACAGCGGTACAGCCGGCAGTGACGGAAGAGCTGACGCTGATCGGCAAGGAAATCTCGCGCATGAAGGAGGAAATCTCCCAGTTGCGCGCAAACGACATGACCGGCAACAAGATCCCGGATGCCGGGCGGGAGTTGGACGCGATCGTCGAAGCAACCGAAGACGCCACCAACACCATCATGGAAGCTGCCGAAGAAATCATGGGAGCTGACACCAGTGATGCCGAAGCGTATCAGGAACTGGTCAGCAACAAGATGATTTCCATCTTCGAGGCCTGCACCTTCCAGGACATTACCGGTCAGCGGATCTCAAAGGTCGTCACGACGCTGAACTATATTGACGAACGCGTGTCGTCTTTCATCGAGCACCTTCGGATTCCCGAGGAACTTGACGCTGCGCACGAGGAAAGCGAAGAGGATCGCCGGAAGCGCGAGCTGATCCTGCACGGGCCGCAGCATACCGGCGAGGGTGTATCGCAGGACGATATCGACGCCTTGCTCACGGACGTTCAGGCCGACATCGACAAACTGTTCGACTAAATTTCCGGTCGGATTTGGTCCGAAACCGGATAGCGCTACGGGTCCTCCTCTCGAGGGCCCGTTTCCGTTTTGCCGCAGATCCGGAGGATCGGGCCTCCCCTTAAAAGCTCAGGACTGTCAAAAGAAGTCCGTTTCGGCGTTTTTGAGTTCACCACAGGAGGCGCGGTAATGCAGCGCGGGCGCGAAGGCCCTCTTCGATCAGGCGTTTGCGGATCAGGTGCTCTTCAGGCGCATCGCTTGGACCGAAGTCGGATGCGTGGATGCCTGCCGTAATGAACAACACGTCGATATCCTGAGACACGGCGCCGCGAATATCGGTCGGAAGCCCGTCGCCGATGGCAAGAACATCCTCCTTGGCGACCGGCGCGCCGTGAAGTGTTTCCAGCCGTTTCAGTGCGGCATGATAGATAGGGGCATGAGGCTTGCCCAAAATGGCAACATCGCCGCCCAGGTCTTCATAAAGCCGGGCCAGCGCACCGGCACACCAGACCAGCCGGTCGCCCCGTTCAACGACAATGTCCGGATTGGCGCAGATCATCAGAAGGCCGCGATCTGCCAGTTTCTGCAAGCGGTCCCGGTAGTCGTCTGGTGTTTCACGCTCATCGTCCACGAGACCCGTGCAACTGATAGCGTCGGCCTCTTCGTCGTTGGACGTGAAGGTCGCCTCCAGGTTCCAGTAAAGCGGCTGATCCCTGTTTGGACCGATATGCAACAGCGTCTTGTCGCCCTGTGCTTCCAGAATTTCCCGTGTCACGTCGCCGGAAGTGACGATGTCGTCATAAGCTTCTTCGGGAACCCCAAGTTTTGCCAGCATCTCACCGACCTGTTTGGCCGGGCGCGGCGCGTTGGTTATAAGCACAACTTTGCCACCGGTTGCCTCGCGGTAGGCGCGCAAGGCCTTGTGCGCATCTTCAAACGCGGCAATGCCGTTGTGCAACACGCCCCAGACGTCGCACAGGATCCCTTTGTACAAGGGAGCAACGGCGCGAAGCCCGTCAATGAGAAGCGGTGCAGAAACGGTCATGGAGGGTCACTCGGATTGTGATTGATCTGGTAAGCTTGGAAAAGAATCGAGACAGACTCGGCGCGGACCATATAGGAACAGGGCTCGGGGGGAAACCGAGTAAAGGGACATTCATGCAGGTCAGGCAACTTGGCGAAAAGGTGATCAACCAGATCGCAGCCGGCGAAGTGATCGAACGGCCCGCCAGCGTGATCAAGGAACTGGTTGAGAATGCTGTCGATGCCGGAGCACGCAACATCGAGATCACGACCGCAGCCGGCGGCAAGACCCTCATGCGCGTTGCCGATGATGGCGAGGGCATGCGCCAGGACGATCTTAGGCTTGCCATCCGCCGGCATTGCACCTCCAAGATATCAGACAATGATCTCTTTGATATCCGCACGCTCGGGTTTCGCGGCGAGGCGTTGCCGTCGATCGGGTCTGTCGCCAGGCTTTTGATCCAGACCCGGCATGCGGACGAGGACCACGCCTGGGCGATTGCCGTGGAAGGAGGCAAGGAACAGCCGCTGGTTCCCGCTGCGCGGGCACGGGGGACGCAGGTTGAAGTCCGAGACCTTTTCTTTGCCACGCCAGCAAGGCTTAAGTTTCTGAAATCGGACCGCGCCGAAGCCTCGGCAATCACCGAAATCGTCAAGCGGATTGCACTCGCTTATCCCGATATCGGTTTTGCCCTCTCAGGCGCCGACCGCCAACCCCAAAGTTGGCCGGCGGCCAGAGGCAGCGAGCCGCATCTGGCGCGCATTGCCCAGATCCTCGGACAGGATTTCGTGGACAATGCCATGGAGATCGATGCCGGACGCGAAGGCGTCCGGTTGAGCGGATTTGCCGGTCTGCCCACCCACCATCGGGGCAATGCCCAGCATCAGTTTTTTTTCGTCAACGGGCGGCCGGTCAAGGACAAGCTGCTGCTCTCCGGTCTGCGCGGGGCATATGCGGATGTGCTTGCGAGAGACAGGCACCCCGTTGTCGTTCTCTTCATTGACCTCGATCCGGCTCAGGTGGATGTCAACGTTCACCCGGCCAAGGCAGACGTTCGCTTTCGCGACTCCCAGCTTGTACGTGGCCTGCTTGTTGGAGCGATCAAGCAGGCGCTCGTTCAGGCAGGGCACAGGTCTTCAACTGCAAATGCGGCTGTTGCCCTCGACGCTCTTCGCTCGCACGGGGCCGGATTTCAGGCACCACCTGCCGGTGGCCTTGCCTCGGCCGAGCACATGCACACCGCAAACGGCATGGGTGCGGCAACTGCATATGCGCGCCAGGAGGCAGCGCCCCGCTGGAACCCCGACGTTTTTCGCCCGCTTGATCCAGATGACGCGCCCCATCCGGGTTTTGCCGAGGCGTCTCAACCGGCTTACGAGACACAAAACGGGTTTTCCGGTCTGGCCGTTCCGTCCGCAGACGCAAGGGCAAACGAGGTCCCGGTTGAACAGGAAAAAACGCAGTTGCCCCTTGGTGCAGCGCGGGCTCAGGTTCACGAAACCTACATCATTGCCCAAACGGAGGATGGCGTTGTCATTGTCGACCAGCACGCAGCCCATGAACGCCTGGTCTATGAGCGGTTGAAGGACGCGCTGGCGAAGAACGAGGTTCCCCGCCAGATCCTGCTGATTCCCGAGATCGTGGAATTGACCGAGGAAGACGCGCTTCGCCTTGCCGAGAAGGCCGGCGACCTGGAACAGGCCGGTCTGGTTCTGGAAGCCTTTGGTCCGGGTGCTGTTGCTGTCAGGGAAACACCGGCGCTTCTTGGCGACATGGACATTCAGAGCATGGTGCGCAATCTCGCAGATGAACTTGCCGAATGGGAAACGGCTGACGGTCTTCAGGAAAAACTCGACCACGTCGCCGCAACGATGGCGTGCCACGGCTCGGTCCGGGCTGGGCGCCGCATGCGCGCAGAAGAAATGGATGCGCTCTTGCGGGACATGGAGGCCACCCCCAAATCAGGGCAATGCAATCACGGCAGACCGACCTGGGTTGAGCTCAAGCTGACGGACATCGAAAAGCTCTTTGGCCGCAAGTAATGGCGAAAAGCTGATCGGCCAGGGCCTGCCTCGCGTACCGTCTATTGAATTTCGTGAAAAGGAGTACGAAATGGCCGATGCCGAAACCGGCAGGGCAGGGACAACTGAACACAAGTCATCCGGCTTTTGGGCGAAGTCGGGACGATGGCTCGTGAAACTGGCCGTGATCGTCGCAATCGCGTACGGCATGGCTGCGGGCTTTATGTATCTTAACCAGCGCAATTTCGTTTTCGTACCGACCGGTGAACTGATGACACCGGAAGAAAGAGGCCTCGAAAATGTTTCCGTCGAACTGGTTGAAATGGCGGATGGAACCAGGATCACCGCCTGGGCGGCAGACCCTTCGATAGAAGGAGCTCCGACCGTTCTTTATTTTCACGGCAACTCCAGCAATTTGTCCAACCGTTCGGAACGGTTCCGGCAGATCCTCGACAGCGGCTATGGCCTTTATGCGCCGACCCACCGCGGCTATGCCGGGAGTGAGGGCAGTCCCTCCGAAGCTGCCCTGATCTCGGATGCGCTTGAGGTCTACGACACATTGTCGGCATCAGGAGCGCCCGTGATTGTCCATGGCGAGAGCCTGGGAACCGGCATCGCAACCGCAGTTGCCGCTGTCCGTCCCGATGTCGGGCTTCTGGTGCTGGAAGCCCCTTATACGGCGCTCGTCGACATGGCCGCAGAGCAATATCCATGGCTCCCCGTCAACCTTCTGATGAAGGATCCGATGAAGACTCGTGACCGCATCGCAAGTGTCGAAGCGCCTGTCCTGGTCATTCACGGGACTGAAGACAGGGTCATTCCCGTCGAGCACGGCCGAAAACTGTTCGAGATCGCGCCGGAGCCCAAGGAGCTACTGATCTTGGAAGGCGCCGGCCATGGCGATTTGTGGAGGAGGGGCCTTTGGAACTCGGTTCAGGAGAACTGGGCCGAAATTCAACCCTGAAAACAAAGCTCCGGGTCACTATGGTTCATACCGAGACCCGGAGCGTTTGGTCCGACCCTAGAAGGACTTCTGCATCCGGATTGTACCGACGAGCTGGTAGGTATCGTCGAGGCCTGAGGCCGAGTTGAAGTCGAGATCCCGATACTGAAGCTCCGGTCCGATGATGAAACCGGAGTACGGCTCCCAGACTACGTTGCCCGTCACGCTCCATTGCGTGAAATCGTAAGCATCCGTACCAGCGTCGACGGTGTGATAACCACCCTCGAGATTGACCTCGACCGTGTCGGTCACCCCGAGGCTGACACCCCCGGAGACGTTCCAGGTTTTGGTCGTTTCGGTGCTGTTGCCGTCCCACACGGCATCCGTGATCTGGCTGATCCAGCCGGTGGAGCCATATGAGCTGGCACCGTCCGTATAGACGCCCTGAAGGGCAACGCGGCCACCGTTGGCAAGACCGCCGAAGTTGAGTTCAACACCAGCACCGACGGCAAAGCCGAGTTCGTCCTCCGAGCTGCCGGTTGTGCCGTTGTAGACCGCGTTCGGATAGACCTGATGCAGGGCACCCATGACCTGGGCACTGCCCCACGCCTGGCTGAGTCCGAGCGCGCCTACGATGTCCGGCATGCGGGTTCCACCGTAGTCAAGCGTGCTGCCATTCAAGGCGATGCCCAATTCACGGTTGGAACGGTCCTCAACGGCAATCGTTGCGTTGAAGCCGTCACCGAATGCGTACGTATAGGCGACCTGGTTGATCGATTGATCCGAGTAGCTCTCGATCTGGACGTCAAAGGCATAGCCGGTGAAGAAATCGAAATTGGAATTCGTGAAACCCATCGTCAGGCCGCCCCACTGGATGAAGGCGTTGTCGATTTCGAAATCGGCTCTCTGATTGGTTTGCTGCATGTAGATTTCGGAGAAGGCCCGCAGCGTGCCGAATTGGGTCGCGGTCCTTGCATCGAGATAGACATAAGCGCGGGAGCGCATCTGGTAGCCGTCGGTGTCACGGTCACCCCAGCTGTTTTGCGCCTCACCGAAGTTCCGGACGCGGAATTCGGTGCGGACCCGGCCGCGCACGCGCAGACACGTCTCGGTGCCCGGGATGTAATAGAAGCGCGCACCGTAAGCGTCGCAGATCCGCAGGTAATCGACGGGCTCCGGCGCTACCGGCAGGTCAGCGGCCTGGAGCGGAGTGGCAGCGGCAATAAGACCGGTGACGGCTCCGAGCACAGAATAGCGAATCATGGCTTGCTCCTTAGTTGCGCAATGGCCCCTGACACAACTATGGAAGCGGTGAATGACAAATTGCTAACGGAAACCGATCTCAGCATCCTTGCGGCGGTCAATTCCCGGTCGATGTTGCTTTTGCGCAACGTGAGACCGTCATCACCGCCTGGTGGAGAAAAAACTTTTCAGCAGTTTTGCGGAGTCTGTTTCGCCTATTCCGGAATAGACCTCTGGCGCATGGTGGCAGCTTGCCTGGAAAAAGAACCGGGTGCCATGATCGACCCCGCCTCCCTTTTCGTCGCCGGCACCGTAATAAAGCCGCCTGATGCGGGCAAAAGATATGGCGCCGGCGCACATGGGGCAGGGTTCGAGCGTCACATAAAGATCGCATCCGGTCAGCCGCTGGGAGTCTAGCTTGGCGCAGGCTGCCCGGATGACCAGAATTTCGGCATGCGCGGTCGGATCGTTCAGTTCCAGCGTCCGGTTGCCGTCACGCGTTAGAATGTCTCCATCCTTGACGATCACGGCACCGACGGGCACCTCGTTCCTTGCAGCTGCTGCTTCCGCCTCTTCAAGGGCGATGCTCATGAAGGAGACCTGATCGGATGGGGGACGGTTAGCGGTCATGCCTGTGCTTAATTAAGATGGCTACGTGTCGGTTCGCGTTCCTGTTTCGCACGCGCCATGCGCCAGGAAAAGAGCTCCCTTGCAGAATTGGGCGGCAACAAGCGATTTCCGAAACCGCCAAGCTCTGCTATGACGCCCCCATGACGACAGGAAAATCATCTCCGAGACGCCCTGAAACGCCAAGAGGCCGCGGGCGCACGAAATCTATGCCGGACAAGAAGCGGTCCGGTCCGCCGGCTGCTAAGAAAGCGGGACCGGCACCTGCAAACCAGCCTCGCGACGATGCGGCCGAGCGCGGCGAACGCATCGCCAAGGTCATGGCACGCGCGGGTCTTTGCTCACGCCGGGAGGCGGAAACCTGGATCGAGAATGGACGGGTTGAGCTGAATGGCAAGGTTCTGACGACACCGGCGATCACTGTTACGGGCAACGACAAGGTGCTTGTTGACGGAGAGCCGTTGCCGACGAGAGAGCGCACGCGCCTCTGGCTTTATCACAAGCCCCGCGGGCTGGTGACGACAAACAAGGACCCGGAAGGCAGGCCGACCGTATTCCAGAAGCTTCCCGACGAGCTTCCGCGCGTGCTGACAGTTGGCAGGCTGGACATCAACACCGAGGGGCTGCTGCTGCTCACGAACGATGGTGGACTGGCTCGTGTGCTTGAACTTCCCTCGACAGGCTGGCTGCGTCGCTACCGCGTGCGCGCATTCGGCAAGATTGCCCAGGCTGATCTTGACGGCCTTGCGGACGGCATTGCCATAGACGGGGTTTTGTACGGTGCGATCGAGGCCACGCTCGACAAGGAGCAGGGCGGCAATGTCTGGATCACCGTCGGCCTTCGCGAAGGCAAGAACCGCGAGGTCAAACGGGTTCTTGAACATCTCGGCCTCACGGTAAACCGGCTTATCCGGATTTCCTACGGCCCCTTCCAGTTGATGGACCTGCCGGAGGGCGATGTCAGGGAAATCCGTGGACGGATCCTGCGGGATCAGCTCGGTGAAACGCTGGCCCGTGAAGCCGGCGCGGATTTTGATGCGCCGATCTTTCATCAACCGCAGCAGGACAAGCCGAAAAAGGCGCGGGAAAGCCGGCAGGGCAGCGGGAAAGGTCCCGCGCGCAAGTCGGCCGGTCGCGAGGCAGCCCAGGGAAAATGGCTGACGGCGCGCGAAGGCAAGTCCGAGACCGATCGCCGCAAGGCTGCAAAAGCCACACGCTCTGACGAGAAGCAGTCAAAGCGAAAAAACGCGGGACCCAGGCAGGAAAAGGTTTCGCCGCGTTCCCGCTTCCGCATGACCTCAAATCCGAAGCCGCGCAAGGATTTCGCAGAAGAGCGGCAGGCGCCTCAGCGCCGGATCTGGAGTGAAGACGGCCTTGTGGAAGACAAGCAGCAGGAGAGCCGGACCGGGCGTGGCAGTCAGGACCGCAGCGAGAGACCTGACCGTGGCGGGCGTCCGCGCGGCGGCAACCGCTCGTGAGAATTGTCGCCGGTCGCTTCAAGGGCACGGCACTCGCCACGCCGAAGTCACAGGCGACACGGCCAACAAGCGACCGTTTGCGTGAGACGATATTCAATATCCTGGCGCATGGCCTCGATGTGGAAGTCGAGGATGCACGGGTTCTGGACCTTTTCGCCGGAACCGGGGCACTTGGTTTTGAAGCGCTCAGCCGTGGTGCCCGCCATTGCACATTCATCGAAGAGAGCGTCGAAGCCCGCGGTGTCATCCGCCGCAACATGGAGACGCTCGGACTGAACGGGGTCGCGAAGATTTTTCGCCGAGACGCGACCCGGCTTGGACCCACGGGCACAATTGATCCGTTCGACCTCGTTTTCGCCGACCCGCCTTACGGCAAGGGATTGGGCGAAAAGGCTCTTGTCTCGGCTGCAGCGGGCAACTGGCTCAAGCCGGGTGCGACCTGCGTTCTCGAAGAGCGTTCCAATACTGACGTGGAATTACCCGGCGGTTTTTCAGAAGTCGACCGCCGCCGCGCGGGAGATAGCCAGGTTATCTTTCTGAGGTTTGAAGCCGGAGCTTGAAACGGCAGGGTCACGCACCACCCGGCATCATAATGTAAACGGTTGGTTTCGCTGGAAGGCTGGCCCGGCTGACCACAAGTTTCGGAATTTCCGCCCTGACGATCGTGTAACCGGCTTCTGTCGCACGGCCCATAAATGCATCCAGGGCGCCCGCAAAGTGGAAATGCATCGGGATAACCATGGCAGGCCCGATGTTCCCCAGAACATCCATGAGACTGTCTAGGCGCAGTGTCGATGAATTGTCGATCGCGGCGAACACGATATCGATCTGGCCAAGCCGTGTCAGGTCTTCCTTCGTCAACCTGTGATGCAGATGGCCGAGATGCGCGACGCACAGGTCTGCGATCTCGAATATGAAAATGGAATTGCCGAGGCGCCGGGTCTCGCCGTCCCAACCGCGGATGTTTGTCTGGATATTGCGGATGCGGACGTCTTCGACCGTGAGATCGTGGTCCATCGGTCCGCCGTTGGGGTTCCATCCGTAAAGCAGGTGTTCTATTTCCGGATCAGGGGCCAAGGAATAGTGGGTTGAGTGGGCGCCGTTCATCGTCGCGACTGTTGGCGTCAGAAACGGCCGGTAAATGTCGTTATAGTCGGTCGCGATGCGCACGCCACCGGGCGTCTCAAGCTCGAAAGTCGAATGGCCGATATAGCGGATCTGTATCTGCCCCGCCTCCAGTTGCGCGTTCCACACGCGCGCCTGACCGGGTTGAGGCGACTTGTAAGGCGCCTCGGCAATCAGCTGGCAGATGGCGTGAGCCGGTGCCGCCGTAACCATCGCCGTCAACCCGATTGCGACTGCAGCGGTTTGCCGGCGGCTGAATACCCTTTTGAGGGCCTTGACGAGGGCGGAAACGGCGAAAGCCATGATGCCATGATCCTGTTGCTGGTCCTCTATGGGATATTAGCGGCCAGATCGCCCACGGCAAGCCGGATCGGCTGCGACACGTGCCAATTGCGGGATTCTTCCCGTCTCGCGAGGAAAATCGAAAGAAAAGGCAACCGGCCAGCGCAGATCGGTGCGGAGGCGGTTGCCGCAGGTGGGGGCAGGAGGGAGGAAGGACCTGCCCCGAATTGCTCTGTTAGACCACGTGCAGGCTGACAGGTGCGCGCGTTCCCTTGGGGCGGCTCGCAGTGTCAGTGTCATGCATGACGCCGGCCTGAGCCTGTACGTGGATGAGTTCACCGGCGTGCCCGGCTTCCATCATCAGCGCAGAACGGCTGCAAAGGGCGGCAAGGGAAAGACCCAGACGGCGCAAATGAGACCTGCGGTAGCAATAGACTGCCAGCGCCGCGCGCTGTGGTTCAGGCAATTGGGCGCCAAGGTCCGAGCCCGCGGAGAGTGTTGCGTCCAGCAACCGCTTGAGCAGGTCTTCAGATACCGGGCAATTCTCCAAGTCTGTAGATCCCGAAGTCCGCATTGGTCCATCCCTAAAATATCAAGAATAGGATTTCAGGATTTTATTAAAAGTTTATTAATTTCAAAAACGAGCCCAATATAAACGGGCTATCTGGACAAATTTACTTAGATCACAATCAGGTGATCTCTACGGGCTCTTTTATCAATCTAGTTAGTTGTTCTCTTGTTGTTGTTCGCAAGGATTCAGCCCGGTCCAGAATTTTTTCTGCTTTCATGAAGTCGAGAACCCGGACGGTGTCATGGGGCGGACGAACCAGAATATCCGGTTGTTCCATCTTGAGTTTTTGAGTTGTGATGGTCTGCATGAGGATCTGTGCGGAGCCGAAGAGGGAATCCAGCATGTTGATGTCGGACTTCTCGGGCCTTGGAACCGGCGCGCCCACAACATCGACGGCGATGACGATGTCACAATTGGCACGCATGCCCTCGAACGGGAGCGGATTGACGACACCCCCATCCACAAGAAAGCGGTCTCCGTGGCGCACAGGACGAAACAGGGCCGGGATTGCAATCGACGCTGCGAGAGCCGGCAGAAGCGGGCCGGATTCGAAATCCACCTCCGTGCAACCGAAAAAGTCCGTCGCCAGAAGGCGCAGTGGAATTTCCAGGTCCTCGAAACGATTGGGAAGATAGTCGGCGACGAAAACCTCCAGAACGCGTTCGGGATCAAACTGGACGAGACCGGGCCGGAACATTTCGGTAAAGCGCCGTGGCCGCAGCTGCCACACCCTGGACAGAACGCTGTTCCGGTCAGCGAATATTTCCAGTGCGATTTGCCGGATCTCCTCACCGCTCCGTCCGCTTGCATACGCTGCTCCGAGGATCGCACCGATCGACGTTCCAGAAATCTGGACCGGTTTGAGCCCCATGTCGTCGAGTGCCTCAAGGACCGGGATATGCGCTAAACCTCGCGCGCCGCCGCCGCCAAGTGCAAGGCCAATACGCGGACTGTCATGAGAAGAAGTAAGAGGCAGAGCCATTTCTGTCCGTACCCTGGATTAATCAGTGTTCCTGGCAGATGGGGACCGGAGGGCTCAATTCCAAGAACTGATAGGGAACAAGCTTAATCCTGGGGCAGTCAGGCGCAGGGTGGCCTCCGGGCGGGTCACACGACGAAGTAAAGATCGTCGGACGTCTCTGTCATCCAGTCGGTCATCCGGTCGAGCGTCATCGGCTCTGCAATCAGGAAGCCCTGAATTGAGAAGTCGCCCATCATGCGCAGGCGGTCATATTGCGCTTCCGTTTCGACACCTTCGCAAACGATTGAGATGTTGAGCGAGCGCGCAAGGTGGATGAGCTGGTTGACGACCGCTTCTTTCTTGGCATCCTCGATCATCTGAGCCGTAAAGGAACGGTCGATTTTCAGGCCGTTGATCGGCAGATCCGCCACATGCGTCAGCGAGGCGTATCCCGTGCCGAAATCATCCAGTTCGATGTGAACGCCGAGTTCAAAGAGTTCTCGCAGCGCTTCAAGATGTCCTGACCGGTTGTCGCTCAGGAATACCGATTCAAGCACTTCTGCCGTCACCATGTGCGGTTCGATGCGGTGTTTCGACATTGCCGCCTTGAAGTGATCGACAAGCAAGCCCGAGGCAAGGTGGGCGGGTGACACGTTCACGCAGATCCGGCCGAACTCGAGTCCCTGATCCAGCCAGTAGCGCGCCGCTGTAAGTGCCCTGTCGATGATGATCTCGCCCAAGACGGGTGCAAGGCTGGTCTTTTCGACAATCGGCAGAAAGTCGGCAGGCGAAATGATCCCGCGTTCCGGATGGTCCCACCGGATCAAGGCTTCGATGCCCGTCACGGTTTGTGACCGCAGATTGACCTGGGGTTGGAACACCATGAAGAACTGGTGGTTCTTGACCGCGTCCTGAAGCTCGCGCTCGATCCTTGCTTCCGTCTCGCTGTCCGTCTTCATGTCTTTTCTGAAGAAGGTGAAGCGGTCCTTGCCGTTTTCCTTCGACTGATACAGCGCCAGGTCCGCGTTGAAGAGCAGGTCTTCGAAGTTGAGAGCGTCTTCGGGACACAGGGCAATGCCCATGCTGACGGTCGGCCAGAATTTGGTTCCGTTGAACTCCATCGGCATACGCATGAGACGGCGCGCGCGCTCGCAAAGCTCATTCGGGTCGGATTTGCCGGATTCCGCGATAATGACAAACTCGTCACCGCCCCACCGGTAGGGTGTGCCGAGCCCACGCGACACTTCACGCAGCCTGCGTCCGGTTTCTTCAAGGCAATAATCGCCGGCAAGGTGCCCAAGCGTATCGTTCACGCGCTTGAAGTTGTCCATGTCGACATGCACCAAAAAGGCCGGTTTATCTTCTTTGGCGAAGCGGGACTTTGCATCCCGCTGGCATCCGGCGCGATTGGAGAGCTTGGTAAGAGGGTCAAAATAGGCCAGACGCTCCGCACGGACCCGTGCCTCCCGTGTTTCGGTTTCCCTCAGAACTCTCTCGGTCACATCGTTTGCGATGATGACATAAAGGTCCTGATCCGCGTCCCGGAGCAACTGGATGCGCAAATCCACGGGATATTCGGAACCGTCCTTGCGTTTGTGCAAACACTCAGCCGCAACGCCCTCAAGCTCGCCGTTCTGAAGCGGTCTGACCTGACGCCGGATCGTTTCCTCATTGTAGATCGGGTTGATGTCCCAAAGATGCAGCGACTTGAAGTCGCCGATCCCATAGCCGAGATTGCTGAGCGCGCACCTGTTGGCGTGTTCAAAGCGGAATGTCTGCGCATCCAGGATGTAGATCTCGTTCAGCGACGATTCCAAAATCTTGGCGAGAAGATTGTTCTTCCGTTCCGCCTCGGTGCGGTCGGTAATGTCGTGAACGGTGCCGACAACCTTGGAGGCTTTTCCGTCCGGACCGGCAAGAACGTAACCACGGATGTGCAGTGAGCGGGCAGGGCCGTTGTCCGGAACGAGTGAGTGCTCAAAGTCGAATTCACTGCACGTGTCGATGGCACGTTGAACCATCAGCTTTGCGGCCTGTCCCTCATTTTCGGGAATTTGAGCATAGACCCGTTCGATGATTTTCTCCGACGGCAGATCGGCCGGGATATTCATGATCCGGAAATACTCTTCCGTCGCGTTGACCTCGTTGGTGACAACATCCCGCTCCCAGCTGCCGACGGTGGCAATGCGCTGGGCTTCGAGGAGCTTGGCTGCGTTTTGCTCCAGTTTTTCCGTTTGGTTGCGCACCTCGGCTTCCAAGCGTGTGCGCGTCACGAGGACAGATGACTGCAAGCGTGTGAGGAGGCGATGGATGACTGCCCAGGCGATGAGCGTCAGTCCGGTCCCGGCAAGGATCGAGATCAAGATACCATTGAGAGACGCCCAAACGTTTTGGGTGATGTCCTTGACCAGCAGAAGTCTGGATACGCGATCTCGCTGCGAAATGGCGATCGGCAAGTCGCGCACCATGAAGACCTTGCCGTCTTGCAGGTAGAATGGGCTGATTTTCGTAAGGTTTGTGCCATCCGTTGTGAAAACGTCGAGATTGAAACCTGTCGGCGCAAGATTTCCCAGAACCTTGTAACTGGCTGCTTCGGTTTGACCGGTTTCCGTCGCAGGCACTTCGCATATCTTCACGATCTGGGCGTCGACCGCAGCACTGGCGAGCGCAAGCGATCGCTCGATACCGATCGCAAGTTTCAGATATCCAAGAAGCTGACCGTCCGAGACCCAGGGCCGGAAGACGCTGACAACGAAGCGATTGTCCGGTCCGAATTCAATACCGTTGGTCCGGCTCAATAAGGCTTCAGTCATGTCTGACTTGAATGCCGTTCCGGGCGCTTCCAGGGGAGATGTGCCTTCAGCGGGGTAAACGCGCTCCCTGTTCGCCGCATAGATTGAAAACTCTTCAATATTGAGGCTGTCGAACCTGAGGGAAAGCTGGCTGTCGGCAATCTGTTTGATTTTCTGATGGTTTCTTTCGCGGATCGCGCCCTGAAGCTCGCTGTTCGAACCGATTGTTTTGACAATCTCGTCCAGTGTCTCGGACCCGAGCGCCTTTTGCTGCAGCAACAGTCGCTCTGCGGTTTTGACGATCACGTCCTGAGGTTCCCGCAAATTCCGGTATTCCGAAACAAAGTTCTGGACAGTCAGAACGCAGACCGTGAGCGCAAGAAAGGAAAGAAAGACAATCCTGAGGGGTCTTTCGAACTTGGAATCGTCCGGGCAAAGCTTCGCCACGAGGGTGTCGAGAAGACGAGTGGATTGTTCCCGGCGCGGTTCTTCACCCCGCAGGTTCTCCCGATTCCCCGGACCTTTCTCGCCCATGCCCAGCACAAATACCCCCGGCAGCCGAAGCCGCGAACCAATCGGCATGACCTGCTTTCGGTGCGTTGTCCAAAAGAGCGGTACAACGTTGAGGTGAAAGCATTCATCGCCGATTTCTTTAATAAAGACGAATAGTTAAATTGGATTGAATGGTCGCCTGAATTGGTATTAAGCAATCAATTACTAAGTCATGAAAGTTTAAGGCGTGGCCGAGAGCGGAAAATCAATTCGTTAACCTTGTTTTGCATTTCTCGAGATCATTCGAGCAGGCAAGATCAAGAGCCAAAAAACCTTCGCAAAGCTTCACAGGTTTCGTGTGGGGCTTCCTCGGGTAGAAAATGACCGCAGGAAAGGGCAGCGCCCTGCGCATGCGGACACCAGGTGCGCCAGATTGCAAGCGGGTCGTCGACCTTCGTTGCAATTCCCTTGTCACCCCAAATCGCGAGCAGGTCGGCCTTTATGGTCTTTCCTGCCTCCCTGTCGGTCTTGTCGTGCTCGTAATCAAGCGTGGCGCCCGCCCGATAGTCCTCGCAGGTAGCTGAAATCCGGTCCGGCTCGCAAAACCAGTCGCGCGTATGTGCAAGCGCTTCATCGGTAAAGCAGTCGAGGCTCTTTTCCGCAGTCCAGCCTGCCAGTGTGTGTTCCAGAAACCGTATTGGCGCAGCAGCAATCATCTTTTCCGGAAACGGAAATGGCTGGGCGAGGAACATCCAGTGATAGACGGCGAGCCCGAATTCGCGATCGAGCCGGTCCCAGTAATCCGATGTCGGCAGGATATCGAGAACGGCCAGCTTTAGGACCGCCTCCGGATGATCGAGCGCAAGGCGGTATCCGACCCGGCCACCGCGATCATGGCCGGCCAGGTAAAACTCCTGGTGGCCAAGGGCCCGCATCATGTCAAGCAGCGCTGTTGCCATCGCCCGCTTTGAGTAATTCGCGTAATCGGTGCGGATCGGGGGGATGGACGAATTACCGTAACCCGGCAGATCCGGCATGATCAGCTTGAAATGTTTCGCAAGCTCGGGTGCAAACTTGTGCCAGATCACATGGGATTGCGGATAACCATGCAGCAGAAGAAGTGGCAGACCGGAACCGCCGATCCGGCAAAAAAGGCGCATGCCCTTTACGTCGACGATCCTGGTCTCAAATCCAGGATAAAGATCCGGCAATTCCGTGCTCAAGCTGCTCTCCCGAGGTCGTTGCCGGGAGAACACTAGCTGCACGTCTTGAACACTGCCAAGCTGAAATTGTCAGATCAGCCGAAGCGATCCTTCGATTGCGCGCTGACGCGGGACAGTCAGTTATTGTTCTGACCGTTCGCGTTCAATGGCACGCCATCCGATGTCACTGCGGCAAAATCCCTCCGGCCAGTCGATCTTCTCGATTGCCGCGTAAGCCTGTTCTCTGGCATCAGCGACCGTTTGGCCAAGCGCGGTGACATTCAGAACCCGGCCACCATTGGCCAGGATACGGCCACTTTCTTGCTTGGTTCCCGCATGAAAAACCTCAAGAACTTCAGAGCGGAGTTCATCCAGTCCTCTGATTTCGCTGCCCTTTTCGTAGCCGGATGGATAACCCTTCGTCGCCATGACCACAGACAGTGCCACGTCCTCGTGCCATTCGGCTGCCGTGTCTGCCAACCGCCCTTCGACACTGGCAAGAATAAGCTCCAGCAAGTCGCTTTTGAGGCGCATCACCAGCACCTGGCATTCCGGATCGCCGAAGCGGGTGTTGTACTCGATCAGCTTGGGTCCGTCGGCAGTAATCATCAGACCGGCATACAAGACACCTTTAAAAGGTGTTCCGCGCTGCGCCAGGGTTTTGATCGTCGGTTCGATGATTTCGTTCATCACGCGCGCAACAAGTTCGTCGGTCAGGACCGGTGCGGGGGAGTAGGCGCCCATGCCCCCCGTGTTCGGCCCTTCATCGCCGTCAAAGGCGCGCTTGTGGTCCTGAGCCGTGGCAAGCGGCAAGACATTCTCGCCATCTGATAGGACAAAGAAACTAGCTTCCTCGCCACGCAGAAACTCCTCGATGACGACTTCAGCCCCGGCGTCGCCGAAAGTGCCTTCGAAACAGTCGTTTACAGCATCTGCAGCCTCTTGTGCGGTGAGCGCGACGACAACACCCTTTCCGGCTGCAAGACCATCGGCCTTGACGACAATCGGTGCGCCCTTCTCATTCAGGTAAGCAAGGGCGGAGTCGCGGTCGGAAAAACGGCCGTATCCGGCAGTCGGTATATCCGCCTCGTCGCATACGCCTTTTGTAAAGGCCTTGGAGCCTTCCAGTTGCGCCGCGGCCTTGCTGGGTCCGAACACCTTGATGCCGGCAGCCTCCAGATCGTCAACAATCCCGGCAACAAGCGGAGCTTCGGGGCCAACCACGACAAGGTCAATCCCCATGTCCCGGCAAAAGCCGATCACCGCGTCATGGTCGGACACATTGATATCGGAAAGATCTGCCACCTCGGCGATGCCGGCGTTCCCCGGTGCTGCATATAGCTTGGTGAGTTTAGGAGATTTCG
>Ga0207422_1001592_pt1 | contig 41709 bp, 37 predicted proteins | sample MarCyaLeptolynsp_FD_187757 | JGI IMG/M metagenome (GOLD analysis project Ga0207422, IMG submission 187757) | Marine cyanobacterial communities from Panama - species 1 Leptolyngbya sp. (SPAdes) | ecosystem: Environmental > Aquatic > Marine > Unclassified | place: Panama: Panama City | collected... | reverse complement strand
GACGCAAACCCGCATCAATGCGGCGTCCGCGAGCCCTTTCGCTTCGTGGTCCACGGCCTTTGGCCGCAATATGAGCGCGGCTACCCCCAGACCTGCCGCGGCCCCAAAAGGATCGACAGAGACATCGCGGTTGGCATGGAGGACATCATGCCCAGCCACGGCCTTGTGTTTCATCAGTGGCGCAAGCACGGCACCTGCTCGGGTTTGGAACCCGAGGACTATTTCGATCTGACGCGGCGCGCCTTTGAAAAAATCACCATCCCGGGTGCATTCACGAAACTGCAGAAACGCGGCAAGGCGTCTCCGCAAACCGTGGAGAAAGCCTTTCGCCTTGCAAACCCGGGCCTTGACGAAAGCGCGATGGCGGTGACCTGTTCCCGTGGGGAATTCGACGAGATACGGATTTGCCTCACAAAAGATTTGGAGTTCAGGTCCTGCGCCAATGTCGACCGTCGCGGCTGCCGTGCCGATAGCCTTTCCGTACCACCGCCCGGCCGGTAAAAACCCTCTGCAATGCGTCGCATCGCTCTGGTGTGCGCGCGTCTTAGCTTCAGGAGAACTCCCATGATGAAACTTCGCTCATCGCCACCCTCCCCGTTCGGACGGAAGGTGAAAGTGGCCGCAGCGATGCTTGGTCTCAAGGACCGGATCGAGGTTGTCGATGCCAATACCGCCGATCCGGCTGACAGTCTCCGTGGACAGAACCCCCTTGGGAAAATCCCTGCCCTTGTCCTTGAAAACGGCGATGTCCTCTATGACAGCGCCGTTATCCTGGAGTATCTGGACTTTCTCGCCGGCGGCAACCGGCTGTTTCCGGTGGGAGAAGCCCGCTTCACCGTCCTGCGCGATCAGGCTCTCGCTGACGGCATCATGGATGCCGCGTTGCTACGCGTGTATGAAAAGCGCTTCAAACAGCCGAACTATCGGGACCCGTCCTGGGACGCTTACCAGGGGTCAAAGGTGGACCGCGGGCTCGCCCATTTCGAAGAGAACACACCCCGCCCCCCGGCAACAGCTGAAGATGTTGATGCGGCGACCCTGACACTTGCCTGCGCCCTCGGTTACCTCGATATGCGTTTCGGTGATGGTTGGCGGGCAGGTCATCCCAAGCTTGTCGCGTGGCTGACCGCCTTTGAAGCCGCCGTCCCGGCCTTTGCAGATACACGCCAGCCGGCAGCCCCCGTTCCGGACAACGCCGCCGTTGAGCTTCGCTAGTGTGGTGAATCTGAAGTTTGTTCGAAGCTCGCCGCAAAATGTGTCGAACTTCAAATTCAGGTGACCAGGCTGGCCCCGAGGCCAGCTCAATGTGTCGGCGTTTCGCCGCGTTTGCCTTGCAATGGACGCCGGCCCCTTGCCTTCAGCAACCGGCGGCCGCTCGACACGGACTGGCCGAAGTCTCTCTGAACCGCAAGCAGCGCCGGGACAAGCAGGATCACAAGAAACAGGCCGACGGCCAATCCGTAGGACAGCGTGATGACTGTCGGCTTGAGGAACTGTGCCTGCCGGCTCGTCTCAAAAAGCAAGGGTGCCAGGCCGAAAACCGTGGTCGCAGTTGTCAGGACGACGGCGCGCAGCCGGTCGCAGACACCGTTTATGAGCGCTTGCCGGAACGGGTGATTGCGCGCGTATTCATCAATCGTGGTCACGAGAACAATACTGTCGTTGATGATGATCCCGGACATCCCGATAAAGCCGACGACCGAGAACATCGACAGCGGCACACCATGGATATAGTGCCCCCAGAGCATGCCGATCGATCCGAACGGAATGATGATCATGATCATCAGTGGCCGCGTCCAGGATTCGAAGATCCAGCACAGCACGAGGTATATCCCGGCCAGGCACAGCGCGAAGCCGACCATCGCATCCGACAGGAACGACCTTTCCTGCTCCGCCAGGCCGGCCATCTCGCTCTCAACGTCGAATTCGGCCGCCAGCTGAGGCAACAGCTCGTTTTCCAGGAAAGCCGTCACTCGGGCTGCCGCTTCAGGATTGTCTTCGGAAACGTCGCCGCTGACCGTCAGGGTCCGCAATCCGTCGCTCCGCCGGATGGACGCAAACCCGTAGCTGCTGTCAGCCTGGACGATCTCGCTTAGCGAAACATAAGTGCCTGCCTCCGTGCGAATGCGCGTTGAGTAAAGGAACGAGGCGTCTGTCTCCTCGTCCGGCATCAGGACCTTGACCTTTGCGGTGCGCCGGCCGACCGGGAACTCAGCCACCTCGATGCCTTCGAGGCGGTTGCGCAGGATGCGCGCAACATCATCGGTGCTGAAGCCGAGAGCTTCTCCCTTGGGCGTCAGGCTCAGGCTGAGTTCTGGCTTGTCATAGGCCAGCGTATCCTCAAGCGCACTCACACCCTCAAGCGGTGCAAGCGCCTGTTTCAGACTTTCCGCGGCTGCCTTCAGGTTCTCAGTCGACGTCCCGTAAAGCCGGACATCGATCGCATCGCCACCCGGCCCCGAACGTTCGCCGCGCAGGGCAAGGGTTTCAAGCAATGGCGGCCGCTTGATTTCCTTGCGCCACTCGCCGATGAACTTGAACGCGGAATAGGGACGCAGGTCCGGATCGATCAGTTCTATCGAGATGCCGCCGAGTTGATCGACATCCTTGCTGTCAGCGCCGCTCAGGCCCCGTCCTGCAGTCCCGCCGACGGTCGACAACGCGAACAGGACCGGTTCATCGCCGTATTCTTCTCCATAGCGCTGATTGACGACGTCAAGCGCACGCTCCATCTCCGCAATCATCGCCTTGGTGTCATCCCGGTCCGCGCCCGGCATCATGGCAATGCTTGCCGAGACCACCGACCGTTCCGGAGCGTTGAAGAAACGCCAGCGGACGCTGCCGTCGACGAAAAGCGACACGGACAACAGCAACACCATCAATGCAAACCCGAGCGCCGGGTAGCGGACGGTGAGGATCCAGTCGATGAACCGCCGGAAAACGCGTTCCCTGAACCAGACAAAACCGCGATTGAAGACCCGGTTCGGCATGTCATACCAGCGCTGTTTCTTGCTGGCCGACAGGGCGTGGTTCATATGCGCGGGCAGGATCAGAAAACACTCCACGAGGCTCGCGATCAGAACCACGGCCACCGTAAAGGGTATGTCGGCAATGAGCGTTCCGAAACGCCCGCCGATCGCGATCAGGCCGACAAACGCGATCAAGGTCGTTATAGACGCGGTGAAGACCGGCGCCGTCATCCGCCGCGCGGCAAGGCTCGCGGCCTCCGCAGGCGGGTATCCGCGCCGATGGAGTGAATCCGCGTGTTCGCCGACCACAATGGCATCGTCCACGACAATGCCCAGGCAAATGATCAGCGCGAAGACAGAAACCATGTTGAGCGTCAGACCGAATGCATACATCAGGCCGATGGTTGCAAACATGGCGACAGGAATCCCTGCTGCGACCCAGAAGGCCGTGCGTGCAGACAGGAACAGGAACAGGAATGCGAGAACCAGCCCGAGGCCAAACAGGCCGTTTTCGATCAGGATGTTCATCCGGTCGATGATGTTCTGTGACCGTGTCCGTGTCAGCTGCACAACGACACCTTCCGGCAGGGTCTTCTGATACTCGGCCGTGATGCGCTCCACCGCACGCTGGATCGATATCGTGTCGCCCTGGGCACTCCGGTCGACACGCAGCACGACGGCAGGCATGCCCTTGTGATAGTAGGCCCGGCCGCTCTCAACGCCTTCGGTGGCAATATCGGCGACCGAGCGCAACTGAAGCTTTTCGCCCTGGCTCGGGGCCTTCAGCACGATTTCGCCCAGTTCCTGCTCGCTCCGGCGCGTCTGGCCCGTCCTCAGCCGAGCACCGCTGCCGCTGACATCTCCTGCGGGCGTTGTTTCCATCTCAGCCGCGACGACATCGGCAACCTCGCGCAAGGTCAGGTCGTGCCGTACCAGCATGCCTTCGCCCACATTGATCCGGATAATCGGATTTGCCAGCCCCTGGATCGAGACACGGGTCACACCGTCGCGGAACAGCACGGTTTGCAGATCTTCGGCAAAGCGCGCCAGCTGGTCGATATCCACCGGACCGTAAATCACGACATCCGTGACCCGGTCCCTATAGACACCTCGGCTTACAACTGGCTCTTCGATCCCTTCCGGCAGGCTTGATCGCGCCTGATCGACGGCGGCCTTGACCTCGTCCGTCGCCTGGCCCATGTCCCAGCCGTCTTCAAATTCAAGATTGATCGAAGCGCGGCCTTCGCGCGACACCGAGGTCGCTTCGTCGACACCGTTGATGGCCAGGAGCTGCGGACCGAGTATCTCCACCACCGAGAGATCGAGATCGTCGGGACCGGCGCCCGGCCAGGAAATATCGACGTCAACTTCCTCACGCACGAAATCGGGAAAGAACTGCGTTCTGATCTGCGATCCGGCTGCGAGACCGGCAAGAAGCATCAAGGCCAGAAGCAGGTTCGCCGCCGTGCGGTGGCGCACCATGTAGTCCAGAAAAGATGCAAACCGTGGTCCGCCGGGAGAACGCATTCAATCACTCCAGTCTCGGCACGAACGGGCGCGTGCCTTAGCCCTTGCGTCCCTGCCGCTCTTCAAGCCGGTCCACCAGATCCTTGGGCACCATGGGCTCGTTCAACAGGGCTAGCAGACGCGCCTTGCGGTTTTCGGGCATGTTGGAATTTGTCAGTTGCGCGATCAGCGCCGCACGCCGTTCCGGTTCCAGGGCAACGAGGTCACCGGCAGGTTGTCCGGCGCTTTCGCTCGCGCTCGCAGTCACCGGCGCGGTGTCTTCGGGCTCTTCCCCCTGCCCGCGGCGCGGCGACACTTTCAGACCCTTGCCGAGTTGCGGAAGGCGTTCACGCACATAGTCAGTGCCGAACGGAACGTCGGCAAGCAGCACTTCATTTCCCATGCGTCGCAGGACGCGGGCCCTGATTTCGTCGATACGCTCGTCTTCCGTGACCACGAGAAGCCGTCCGTCCTCGGTCACGGCCGCCGCCGGCACCGCGACAACATTTGCGAGTTCCGGTTCTTCGACCGCCACCTTCACGAAATCACCCGGGCGCAGAACCGTCCCGGCTTCGATCTCCAGCGTCGCGAACAGCATTCTGCCGGCTTCACCTTCCGATACGATCGCAGCCGCCCTGTCTATGCGCCCCGGAACCTCAACAGATCTCCCGCCAAGTTGAAGCGTGACGGTGACGGGTGCCTTGATCAGCTTTCCGCTTTGGTCGAGAAGGCGCGAGAATTCGGCTGTCGACAGCGAGAACTTCACTTCAAGGGCTGTGGGATCGATCAGCATCGCGAGCGTTTCGGAGGGACTGACACGGCGGCCGAGCGTAGCGTCAACCTCCGCAAGATACCCGTAGAACGGCGCAGTCAGCGTTGTTTCCTGCAGAACCCGCTCCGCATCCTCGAGAGCGAGCTTGGCACGTCGCACGGTCAGGTCCATGCGCTCCACCCGCCTGCGCGCCGCGATTACGGATTGCAGGCGGTTGTTCAGGGACTGTTCCAGCGAAGCAACCGCCAGTTCTTCCGTTTCCACCTGCACGGCGGTCGAATAACCCTTGTCCTTCAGCTGCGATTGTCGCTCCAGCGCCTGTTTGCGCAAATTGAGCTGGCGGCGCGCGGCCTCCAGCTCCTGTTCGGCGACAACAATGGCTTCTTCCGCCTCTGCCTTTTGCGCTTCGGCATCTGCAAGCGCGGCTTCCGCGTCGAGAAACTGGAATTCCGCGTCGGCGGGGTCGATCCTCAAAAGGAGTTCACCTTCGGCAACGGCGGCACCGTCGCGAAACTTGCTCGCGACATCGACCAGACGCCCTTCCGAACTTGCCCTCAACTGAAGGGTTCGCCAGCTCTCGATTTCGCCATAGGCAATGGTAACCGGGCTGATTGCTTGGGGTGTGAGCGGCGCAACATTGACGGTGTAACTGCGCTCGCGGGCCGGCCGCTCACGCGCGGCTTCCTCGACCGTCATGGCGCCATACAACCTGTAGGCTCCGAAACCAGCGAAGCCGACCATAATCGCCATCAATGCCAGACCGACCAGTCCGCGCATCAAAAACCGCATTCACCTCTCCACTCAAACCTTCGCGCCAGCCTGCCGGGGGCACTATCCTGCTCCCCAATATGGCGCCGAGCCCGTGTTTTACCATGGACTTGGGGCAAATTTCGTAAAAGCTTGTATCCACTTGTAACAAAAAAACCGGCCCCTTTCGGGACCGGTCTTTTTGAAATCAGATGTGACGGCCGTCAGAACTTGTATCCGACACCGAAACGCACAAGCTGATTGCTGAAGTCCGACGTCACGCCGGTCCCGTTCAGGTTGAAATCCTGATCGCCAAAGTCCTGGTAGGCATAGTCGAGACGTGCAGTCACATTGTTGGTGATTGCCGCTTCACCGCCGACACCAAGGGTCCAGCCGACAGCAGTCTTGCTGTCCTTGTCGCCATTGCCGGAGACTTCAAGATCCGCCAAGGCAAGACCACCGGCACCGTAGACAAGATACCGGTCGAAGGCGTAACCGATACGCGCGCGAATGTTGGAGTTCCAGTCCGACTTGGACTTGAGCGACACACCGCCTGCGGATTTCGTGTCTTCCAGATCGGAAAGCGTGAAGTCCGCTTCCGCACCGACGACAACGTTGGGCGTAACCTGGTAGTTGTAGCCGGTATAGAGGCCGCCCGCGACACCATTGGCATCGGTATCCAGGTTCGTTCCGCCGAACCGATTGTCGAAGCTTCCGAATGACCAGCCGAGATTGCCGCCGACATAGATGCCGGTCCAGTCGATGCTCTGCTGCTGGGCCGGAACCGCCTCATAGGCAGGAGCCGGTGCCTGGGGAAGGTCCGCAGCCAGAACCGGGGCGGTTCCGACTGTTGCGGCAGTCACTGCCAAGCCTGCAAGCGCAAGACGTTTCATGAATGATACTCCAGATCCATACTATCCATACTGAGCTGGCCAAGTTCTTTGACCATGCAAAAGGGACGGTTATGCCGCGCCCTCACTCCCCCGGTAACGACATATGGGGAGCCTTTGTGGCGGATCAGGATTTAGATTTGGGAGTTTTGATGACAAATCAGGGCAACAATCTGTCAGGATGAACGCACCGTTAAGCGAGTTGCAATTTGCGATGAAACCGGAACAAAGATGCTTGTCCCCGGGTTTCCCCGTACCAATCTATTGCGTATAAGGCGCCCAACTGATTTGCGCGCTCCCTCCGAAACTGTGCGCGCAGATCGCAAAAACCCGAACCGGAACTCGTAGATGCTGTTTGACTATATTAGCCTCGCTGGCGGATTGGTTGTGCTGATTATTGCCGGCGATGTCTTGGTCAGGGGCTCTGTGGGTATCGCGCAGCGGCTGGGAATTCCCAATCTGGTCATCGGTCTGACCATCGTCGCCTTCGGGACGTCCGCACCGGAACTCGTCATTTCCCTCAAGGCCGCATTTGAAGACGCAGGCGGCATCGCAATCGGTAACGTGGTTGGCTCCAATATTGCCAACGTTCTGCTTGTGCTCGGCATGCCGGCTCTCATCGCGGCAACACCCTGCGGAGAAGACGGCGCAACCCGGAACGCCATGTTCATGGTTGCGGTCACTATCGTTTTCATCGGTCTTTGCTTCTTCACACCGATCGGCCTCACGGCCGGGATCGTGCTTCTTGTCCTGCTCGCGATGTTTCTCACCGCATCGACAATCACCGCTCGCCGTCACCGGCAGGAACAGAGATCCATCTCCGCCGCATCGGCAGGCGCCGCCGTTGCCGATGCGGAGCTCGTTGAGGACGACACGCTCGATGATGTCGAGGACGTGCCGGACTCCGTCTGGATTGCTCTGGTTTACATTCTGCTGGGCCTCGTCGGCCTCCCGCTGGGCGCGCACTTCACCATCACCGGGGCCACAGATATTGCGTCCCATTGGGGTGTCAGCGAAGCCGTTATCGGTCTGACGGTCATTGCGCTTGGAACATCCCTTCCCGAACTGGCGACGACTGTCATGGCTGCAATACGCCAGCACGGCGCCGTCGCGATCGGCAACGTCATCGGCTCCAATATCTTCAACCTGCTTGCAATCATTGGCATCACGGCGGTTGTTGTTCCGATCGATGTCCCGCCGGAAGTTCTTAAGCTCGATGTCTGGGTCATGCTGGCCTGCGCCGTGCTGCTGGCCGTCCTCGCCGCGTTCCGCATTTGCCTGGGCAAGATTTCGGGCCTCGCCATGACCGCCGCGTACGGTCTTTATATCACCACCGTCTACATGTTCAGTCACGTCAACTGACATTTCAGGCAGCTGCGGGCGCCTGCCGGAAGGCAAACCCTCTTTCCCAATGGGCGTAGGGCGCTTAAATGTCTGGTATGCAGGACAGTTCCGATTCTCCAGTAGCCGACGGCAACACGGCAAACGAAGACCGCGCTCAAACAAAAAAGGGCGTGGAGGTGATTGCCAACGAAGTAAAGCGCTTACCGAACGGTCCCGGCGTCTATCGGATGCTGGATGAAAACGGTGACGTGCTCTACGTCGGCAAGGCCAGAAGCCTCAAAAAACGCGTGACCAGCTACACCCGCCTGCAGGGGCAGTCCAACCGGATCATGCGGATGATCCTGTCGACGGCCGCGATGGAATTTGTGATCACGAAGACGGAACCCGAAGCCCTGCTTCTGGAAGCCAACCTGATCAAGCGGCTGCGGCCGAGGTTCAATGTTCTGCTCAGGGACGACAAGTCGTTTCCCTACATACTGGTGACGGGCGACCACGAGGCGGCAGCGATCGTCAAGCACAGGGGAGCCCGCAAGCGCAAGGGCGACTATTTTGGTCCGTTTGCATCCGCCGGAGCCGTGGACCGGACCATCAACGCGCTTCAGAAGGCCTTCCTGATCCGCACCTGTTCGGACAGCTACTACGAGAACAGGTCCCGCCCCTGTCTGCAGTACCAGATCAAGCGCTGTGCCGGACCCTGCACCGGCGAGATTGATCCGGAGGACTATGCAGGTCTTGTTTCAGAGGCAAAAGCCTTTCTGTCGGGCCGCAGTCAGTTGATCAAGAAGCAGCTTGCCGAGCAAATGGAAGCTGCCTCCGCGGATCTGGAATTCGAACGCGCAGCGATCTACCGGGACAGATTGTCCGCCCTGTCTCACGTCCAGGCACATCAGGGGATCAACCCGCAGTCGGTTCAGGAAGCTGATGTCTTTGCCATTCATCAGGAGGGCGGCCAGTCCTGCGTACAGGTCTTTTTCTTCAGAACCGGTCAGAACTGGGGCAACCGGGCCTATTTTCCGAAAGCAGACAAGACCCTCGGCGAAGCGGAAGTGCTGGAGAGTTTTCTGGCCCAGTTCTATGACGACAAACCCGCCCCGAAGCAGATCCTCCTTTCGCATGGGCTCGCCGAACAGGACCTGCTGGCCGAGGCGCTGAGCGAGCGCACAGCCCGGAAGGTGGATGTCGCAGTGCCCAGGCGCGGTGAAAAAAAGGATCTGGTCGATCATGCCCTGACGAATGCACGCGAAGCGCTTGGGCGGCGTCTGGCGGAAACGTCCAGCCAGGCCCGTCTGTTGAAGGGCGTCTCGGAAGCCTTCGAACTGGGCGCGGCCCCGCGCCGCATAGAAGTCTACGACAACTCCCACATCATGGGGACCAATGCCGTTGGTGGTATGATCGTCGCGGGTGCGGAAGGGTTTGCGAAAGGCCAGTACCGCAAGTTCAACATCAAGTCCGAAGACCTCGTCCCCGGCGACGATTACGGCATGATGCGCGAAGTTCTGACCCGCCGCTTCTCCCGCCTTCTGAAAGAAAGCGCGCGCACGGAGAACTCCGGTGCAGAGCAGGATCTTCCGGACAACGACGCCGAGGCGGAGGCAAGCGCGCAGGATAACACTGCCGATATGCCGGACTGGCCCGATCTGGTTCTGATAGATGGCGGGCTTGGGCAGTTGAACGCGGCAAGGGAAACCCTGGAGGAACTCGGTATCAGGGACGTGCCACTTGTCGGTATCGCCAAGGGACCGGACCGCGATGCCGGACGCGAGAAGTTCTTCATCCCCGGAAAACAGTCATTCATGCTGCCTGAACGCGATCCCGTGCTCTACTTCGTGCAACGACTGCGAGACGAAGCCCACCGTTTTGCGATCGGCAGCCACCGGGCACGGCGGAAAAAGGACATTGCCAGAAACCCGCTTGACGAGATTGCCGGCATCGGCCCGACCCGCAAGAAGGCGCTTCTCCAGCATTTCGGCACGGCTAAGGCCGTCTCAAAGGCAGGTGTTGACGATCTTGCATCGGTCCCCGGCATCTCCGAAGCGATTGCCAAGCTTGTCTACGATCATTTCCATGAATGACCCCTGGCTCCCAGACCTCACCAGAGGTTCGACAATAATATCGCTAGCCGCATGCGCGCCAAGGATCTGACCGCACAATGTCTTCTTCGAAACCCAGAATCCGATGGCGCATTCTACCTTCGCTGGCATCTTTCATATGTTGGTGCGGATCCCTCGGGGCCTTGGTCTTCTGTGCACTCGGCATTTCTGCCTTCGTCGCACCCGACTTCTGGTTCACCGACAACATGAGCTTCTTTTTGAGGCAGTTTCTCGCAGCCGCACTTGCGGGATGTGTTGCGGGTGCGCTTGGACTTATGCTGCCTCACCGGCTCGTCTGGCTCTACCGGTCGGCATTCGGCCTCGCCCTTGCTGCTCTGGTGATCCTGACAATTGCCACCGTCACCCGCACCCTGGAAAATACGACGGCGGTTCAGGAGCCGGGCCCGGATGGAAACATCTTGAAAATCGCCTCGATCAACGTTGAACGCATGTTCCTGGGCGACAAGAGACTGACAAGTTTTCTGGAGCGGGAAAATCCTGACATAATCGTTTTTCAGGAAGTGATGTGGTGGCTTCAGGAGCGCCGCTGGGAACGTCTTGAGCTGCCTGTCGGGAGCAAAGGTGAAAACGGCTTTCCGGAATATCTGGCCGTTGGATCAGCGGAAAGCCTGATCGTCTATTCAAGGTTTCCCATCCTCAAGACCAGCTCGAAAATCGTGCGCGGGGACCTTCATGAGGGCGCCAGCGTGATCCACGAAGCCGACCGGGAAATTCTCGAAGCGACCCTGGACACGGGGAACCCGAACCTGAACCTCATTTCCGTGCATCCCGACAGTCCCAGAAATGACATCCGCTGGCAGAACAAAAGACGGTACTTTGCGGAAATCGACGAAACCATTCGGGATCTTCAGAACGAGGGTGCAGGTCCTGTGCTTGTCATCGGGGACTGGAACAGTGCACCCTGGTCCGCGCGATTTCAGAAAACCCTCTCTGAAAACGGCCTCAGGACTGCGTATCCCGGAGGCTGGCCGCAAACGACGCGCTTTTTCTTCGACTATCGCCTTTACTGGATCCTCGGGTCTCCGGTCGACCAGTTTGCCGTGTCGGATGACATCAAGGTTCTGAACGTGTCGACGGGACCCGACATCGGCACCGATCACCTGCCGCTGATTATTGAGATCGAATTGCCTGCGAAGAACTGATCCCGGCTATTCCCTGTGATTTCACGGCAAAAGTGTTTGAGGCTGCCGCGCAGATTGGGAACACTGCGGAAATCTTCAATCCGATTCTCCGACGATCAGAATGGCCAAGCTTTATTTCAACTATTCCTCCATGAATGCCGGCAAATCCACCGTGCTACTGCAGGCTGCTTACAACTACGAAGAGCGCGGCATGAATGCCCTTCTCCTGATCGCCGCCTTTGATGATCGGGGTGGCAAGGGCCGGATCGCCTCCCGGATCGGCCTGGCCGCAGATGCTGACATCTTCACTGCAGAGGACAACGTCTATCGGCACGTTGAAAAGGTGCATGAAAAAACCCCTGTCGACGCCGTTCTGGTCGACGAGGCGCAGTTTCTGACCGAAGAACAGGTTTGGCAACTGGCCAATCTCGCGGACCAGCTGGGCATTCCGGTGATGTGTTTCGGGCTTCGCACCGACTTCCAGGGAAAACTCTTTCCGGGCAGCGCCGCATTGCTGGCGATCGCTGACAATCTCAAGGAAATCAAGACGATCTGCTGGTGCGGGCGAAAGGCAACCATGGTTGCCCGCCTCGACGGCAATGGCCGGATCGTCGAGGAAGGCGAACAGGTCGTGATCGGCGGCAACGAGACCTATGTTTCTCTCTGCCGCAAACACTGGAGCCGCCGCGAACTGGCCTGAGACCTCGAGAGGCCCCTCTTTGCGAAACACCAGGCCGCAGACACGCGCCCGCGCACCCGGCATCGATGAGACGAAGAAACTTCGGGCGAGCAAGCCCGCTGAAGCTCTTGATGCGACCTAAGGTGAGGCATAAAAGAGATCTGGACAGGGTTTAGTCAAACGATCCTAATTTTCAAAAAACCGGCGGCCGGACCGGCCGGCGAATACCAAAGATTTTCATTTAAGGGAGGAAATCCATGAAAAAGACCCTACTTTCGCTCGCGCTCGCAGCCTCGATGGGACTGGCATCCGGCTTGGCGTCTGCCGAGACGCGCATCACCTATAAATCCGCCAAGTCGACCTCTTCCTATTACCAGATGGCCGTACAGATCGCCGAAGCGATGAAGGCTGGCACTGATGGTGACATTATCGTCACGGTGGAAGAGAGCCAGGGCTCGGTCCAGAACGTCATGGAAGTGAGAGCCCGCGGCGGCGATTACGTGTTCACGACACCGCCTGTGCTCGTCAAACTGGCGCAGGGCGGCAAGGCAATGTTCGAGGGCAAGTCCGACCCCAAATTCAATGACATTCGCGCGCTTTTCCCCATCCCCTCGCTCACCATGCATTTCGTCATGTCCGAGGACAGCGGCGTGACCGATTTCGCGGGCATGGAAGGAAAGACCATCCTGCTCGGCAAGGGCTCCTTCGGCGCGCGCGAGGGCGAAAAATACCTCAAGCTGTTCGGCCTAGAGGGTAAGGTCGACCTTGCCGAAGTTGAACTTTCCAATGCGGTTGCCGCGCTGAAAAACGGTCAGATCGACGGCTTCGTGACCGCTGGCTCTTTCCCGGCTCCCAACGTGATCGAGGCTGCCGCATCGACAGGTGTGAAAGTCATCTCCCTGAATGACGACCAGATCGCGGAAACCAAACGCACCAGGCTTGTCATTCCCGCCGGAACTTATGCCGGTCAATCGGAAGACATTGTCACCACATCGCTTCCGGTCGTGGCCTACACCACCACTGCCATGGATGACGACGCTGCCTATGAGCTGACGAAAACCTTCTGGGAACAGAAAGGCGACATGGGCAATGCCGCTCCTTGGTGGAACGGTGTCGACAAGGGTCTGATGGGCAACATCACCGGTAAGATCCACCCGGGTGCCTTGCGCTACTACAAGGAAGCCGGGTTTGAGTTGACCCCAGAGCAGCAGTAAACGTTCGCCATTCGCGTTGCTTCTGCGCGCCCGCGCGCAGAAGCCTTTCCTTCCAGCTTCACCGACCGCGCCAGCGCCTCGTGTGCACGTTGCCTCTTCCAGGAACACTGTCTTGAGACCATTCATCAATGCAGCAGCGCTCGGTCTTGTTGCGTTTCACCTTGCCTTGATTTTTTCGGGCCTTGTTCCCAACCTCGTGAGCCGCCCGCTCCACCTCGCCTTTGCCCTTCCCTGGATCCTGATCGCAGCAAGCCAGGGCATGTTTTCAAGGGTGAGCGGCATCATCCTGAGCGTGTTGGGGGTCGGCGCGTGTCTCTGGGTGGCGCTGTCGCACAACATGCTCTCGGACCAGTACGGCTTCCTGGAGGGCGACTTCCAGTTCGCCGTCGCCGCGTTGCTGCTGCTTGTCGTTCTGGAGGCTGCCCGGCGCGCGATCGGCTGGCCGCTCCCGCTGGTGGCGCTGCTGGCCCTCCTCTACGGCCTGTTCGGGCAGCATATTCCGGGCGAATTCGGCCATTCCGGCACCCCGATTGCAAGCTTCCTCGGAACGCTCACGATTGCCGAAGGCGGCATCTGGGGCAGCCTGACAGGCGTTTCGGTCAACGTGGTCGCAATCTTCGTGATCTTCGGCGCGGTCCTGAACGCAGGCGAAGCAGGTCAGGGTTTCATGAACATCGCTTCGGCCGCCGCGGGAAGACTGAAGGGCGGCGCTGCCAAAGTCTCGGTTCTGTCGTCGGCGCTGTTCGGTTCGATTAGCGGTTCGGCGTCGGCGAATGTCGCCTCCACCGGCGCAATCACCCTGCCGGCGATGACACGGCTAGGTTATCCCAAGCGCCTTGCCGCTGCCGTTGAGGCCGTTGCCTCTTCGGGAGGACAGATCATGCCACCTTTGATGGGGGCAGGTGCCTTCGTGATGGTCGAACTGACGGGCGTTCCTTACACATCCATCATGGCCGCAGCGCTCCTGCCCGCCATCTTGTATTTTCTTGCCGTCTGGATCGGCGTCAACGCCTATGCCAGCCACCACGATCTCGCCGGACTTGACGAGAAGGACCAACCGTCAGGCCGTGATGTCTTTATCACCTCCTGCTTTTTCCTGATCCCGTTCACGGTGTTGCTTGTCGGCATGTTCTGGATCCGGTTTACGCCGCAATACTCCGCGTCGATGGCGATCCTCGCCAGTTTTCTGCTCCTGTTTTTCAACGCAAAAGGTCCGGGAACCCTCAGGGAAAGCCTCGCCCGGATCGAACGCGCCTTGGTGAATTCGGCGCGCCAGGTGTCGATGATCGCCGCGATCATCGTCTGTGCGTCGATCATCATCGGTGTTCTGTCCATCACCGGTCTCGGCGTGAAGATCACCTCGCTGATCCTTTCCGGGTCCGGCGGGCTTCTATGGCCGTCCCTCTTCCTCACGGCGCTGGCCTGCATGGTTCTCGGGATGGAAGTGCCGACAACCGCCGCCTACGTGATCTGCGTGTCCGTGGCGGGACCCGCCCTCATTCAACTGGGTCTGGAACCTTTGCAGGCACACCTGTTTGTCTTCTGGTTTGCCCTGCTCTCGACAATCACACCGCCCGTTTGCGGCGCGGTCTTCATCGCGGCAGGCATGATCAACGAAAACTGGCTGAAGGTCGCGCTCACCGCGATGGCGCTGGGGATCGGCCTCTACATCATTCCGCTCGCCATGATCGCAAACCCGGCGCTCATCCGCCTTGAAGGCAATCCACTCGGTGCACTGCTGGCTGCTGTGCAGATCGGACTGGGTCTGTCCCTGATCTCCTACGCGATCATCGGCTTCCGGAACCCCGTGTATCGATTGCTCGCGGGCGGTGCCGGTTTGGCGATCATTTTCGGATCCCTGTTCTTATCCTGATCCCACTGCCCCCGGAAATTGGCTTGCCGGATGATCTCTGCCTGAGGCGTTGAAGCGGACAGCCGACAGTCCGAGCATGACGAAATCGTAAACCTGTCCCTCTTGATGCCCTTTGTCACTGCCCCTAAAAGGGAACAAACAGTAAGGAGTGGGCGTTATGCTCGGCAAAATGTTCAAATCTCTATTCGGGTCGTCCGAAGGGGGGCAGGCCAAAAGCTCTGCAAAAGCCACCATCGTTGACCACGAGGGCTTTCAGATCATCGCTGAGCCGCAATCCTCTGGCGGCCAGTGGCAGGTTGCGGGCCGGATTGAAAAACAGGTCGGCGAAGAGACCAAATCACACCGGTTCATACGGGCCGATGTGATGCCGGGGGAAGCGGACGCCGCCAACGAGATGATCCGCAAGGCGAAAATGATGATCGATCAGCAAGGTGACCGAATATTCGATTGAGGCGAACGGCGCCGAGATGCTAATCGAAGGTGACGTGCGATCCAGATCAGACTGAAACAGCTGACCGGTCCTCCAACCCATTCAGACCGGCCCGGTGGCCCGGACTGTCCCCGAATTGAAAGCCGACATGAAACGTAACGTAGCCCTAAGCCTGCCCAACCTTTTGACCTATGGGCGCATTCTGGCTGTGCCGGCAGTCGCGTTCTGTTTCTATTTCGAAGGAACGACCCCGCGCTGGATCGCGCTTGGCATTTTCATCGTGGCAGCGATCACCGATTTCTTTGACGGCTATCTTGCCCGCGCCTGGCAACAGCAATCCGCCCTCGGGCGGATGCTCGATCCCATCGCCGACAAGCTGCTCGTCTCCGTCTCGCTTTTGATGTTGGCCGCAGATGGTACGATCGGGGGCTGGTCGCTTGTCGCCGCAATCATCATCTTGTGCCGGGAAATCCTGGTCTCGGGCCTGAGAGAGTTTCTGGCCGAGCTGCAGGTCAGCGTTCCGGTAACCAAACTCGCCAAGTGGAAAACGACGGTCCAGCTTGTAGCCATTGCGGTTCTTCTTGCCGGACCTGCCGGTGACACGATCTTTCCATACACGACCCTGACGGGACTGACCGCACTTTGGATCGCCGCCGTTCTTACCCTATATACGGGATACGATTATTTCCGCGCGGGCATTGGTCATCTCATCACGGAGTAGGCCGGTTGTTGCCTTCGCCTTAAGGGCAGTTCAGTAAGAGGTCTCATGAACATTCGCTATTTTGCCTGGGTCCGCGAACGCGTTGGCAAGGAAGAAGAAACTCTGGAACTTCCGGCTGACGTGAAAACGGTTGCCGACCTGATTTTGCACCTCAAGGGGCTCGACGATTATCACGCCGCTGCCTTCGAGGAAGAAGACGCGATCAGGGTGGCGCTCGATCAGGAACATGTGGAGACGGATGCCGAACTGGGGAGCGCCCGCGAAGTCGCCTTTTTCCCTCCCATGACAGGGGGATGAAGATGCCGGTCAAGTCCAGGGTTGTGGTTCAGGCAAATGATTTTAGCGCCCAGGACGAAGCCCGCTTGCTCACTGAAGGCCGCAAGGACGTTGGAGCGCTCGTGACATTCATTGGGCTTTGCCGCGACGAAGCTGGGACCCTGAGCGCGCTTGAACTGGAACACTATCCGGGCATGGCGGAAGCCGAACTGACCCGAATTGCCGAAGAGGCAATCGAACGCTGGCCCTTGACCGGCCTGACCGTGATTCACCGTTTCGGAAAGATACCGCCCGGCGAAAACATCGTTCTGGTGATTGCGGCCTCGTCCCACCGCCGCGCAGCCTTCGAGGCGGCCGATTTTCTCATGGACTATCTCAAGACACGCGCCCCGTTCTGGAAAAAGGAACACCTTGTCAGCGGCGGTGCAAGTGAATGGGTCGAAGCCAGAGATTGTGACGACAAGGACGCTGCACGCTGGACCTGAGCGTTCTGACCGCATAGACTGAATGCCTCTCAGCCCGGCAGCCCTCCGCTCGTATTCCACTGCGGCTCGCCAGCGGCGCAAATCTTTGAACTGGTTCCGATACAGTGAAACACGACATCGAGCATTCCGATGCTGCCGTTGCTGACTCGTCCTCAGACGTTGCGCGGACCACCGGAGAAGTCCTGCGCGAACCCGGCATCCCGTTTACGGAATTTGTCGCGATCATTGCCATGATCATGGCGCTCAACGCCATGGCGATCGATGTCATGCTGCCGGCCCTGCCCGCGATCGGCGATGCGCTGAACATAATTGAGGAAAACAATCGCCAGCTCATTCTGACGATGTACCTCGCCGGTTTTGGCGGAGCTCAGTTGTTCTTCGGCCCGCTCACCGACGCACTGGGCCGTCGGAAGGTGCTCATTGGCGGGCTCGCGCTCTACAGCCTTGCGAGCATCTGGGCGATTTTTGCGATGGACCTGGATACGCTTCTGGTCGCACGCGTGCTTCAGGGCGTCGGCTGCGCCGGTGCCCGCGTGGCAGCACTGTCGGTGGTGCGGGATTGCTACACCGGGCGCAGCATGGGCAAGGTCATGTCTCTGGTCATGATGGTCTTCATGGCGGTTCCCGTCATTGCACCTTCCGTCGGCCAGGTGGTTCTGTTGATGGCCGGCTGGCACTGGATCTTTGCGTTTCTGCTGTTTTCCGGTTTGGCGGTCCTGGCCTGGTCGATGATGCGGATGCCCGAAACACTGGCCCCAGACCGCCGCCGCCCGATCGAGTTGTCGGCAATCGTCAACGCCTACGGGACGGCGATTACGACGCGCGTCTGTGTCGGCTACGCCGTCGCGACTGCATTCGTCTTCGCCGGATTGTTTGCATTTCTTGCCATGTCGCAGCAGATCTTCGTCGATATCTTTGATCTTGGAAACCTGTTTCCAGTGGTCTTCGCGTCAATCGCGATCGCGATGGCGATTTCCTCCTTTACCAATGCGCAGCTGGTTGAAGCGATGGGACTTCGACGCCTGTCGCATGCCGCGCTTCTTGTCTACACGGTCTTCGGTTTCCTGATCTTCGCCGTTTCCGCCCTTGGCCTGGAGAGCCTCGCATCGTTCTTCATTCTGACAACGATCGTCATGATGTGCTTCGGCTTCGTCGGAGCCAATTTCAATGCCATGGCCATGGAGCCGCTCGGAAAGATCGCCGGAACGGCGGCATCCGTGATCGGTTTCATCACGACACTTGGCGGCGCCCTCTTGGGCCACTTCATGGGACAGCTGTTCGACGGAACCACCGAACCGCTCGGACTTGCATTCGCAATCTATGGGCTTGCGGCCATCGCCTGCGTTCTGTTTGCGGAAAAGGGCCGCATGTTCCACGCCCTGCATGACACAAGGTGATGGATCTGTAGTTGCAGAGCCAGGCAATGAAAAAGGCGGGCTGAACGGCCCGCCTCGTCGAGTTTTCAAGTTTTCAGTCGTAGATCAGCCTGCAGCCGCCTGCAGTGCCGGCGCATCCGGTCTTACGGCCGCATCATAGTCCTTCATCAGCGTCTCGATGATTTCACCGACTTCGAATGTCGTTCCGGCAATTTCGGAAACCGGTGTGACTTCCGCAGCCGTTCCGGTGACAAAACACTGTTCGAACGCTGGAATTTCCTCCGGCATGATCACGCGCTCGATCACGTCGATCCCACGCTTCCTGGCAAGATCGATCACTGTGCGGCGGGTGATCCCGTCAAGGAAACAGTCCGGCACCGGCGTATGGATCTTGCCGTCCTTGATGAAAAAGACATTGGCACCGGTGCATTCCGCAACCTGTCCACGCCAGTCCAGCATCAGGGCGTCCGTGTAGCCCTTTGCTTCGGCAGCGTGTTTCGACACTGTGCAGATCATGTAGAGCCCCGCGGCCTTGGCCCTGAACGGTGCCGTTGCAGGATCAGGACGCCGGTATTGGGCCATGTCGAGCCTGATCCCCTTGAGGCGCTCCTCGGGCTTGAAATAGCTCGGCCATTCCCAGGCAGCGATTGCAAGGTGGATCGTGTTGTTCTGCGCGGAGATACCCATCATCTCGCTGCCGCGCCAGGCAACCGGACGGATATAGGCATCGGTGAGCTTCATGCGCGCCAGGGTCGCTTCCTTGGCTTCATTGATCTGCTCGGCCGTCCAGGGAATCTCGAAACCGAGGGTGTGCGCCGATTCCAGCAGGCGTTCGGTGTGTTCTTCGGACTTGAAGATCCGCCCGCCATAGGCTCTTTCGCCCTCGAAGACGCTGCTGCCGTAGTGCAGACCGTGACTGAGGATATGGAGTTTCGCATCCGACCAGGGCACGAACTCACCATCGTACCAGATGTCACCACTGAGCTGATCAAAAGGCGCTCCCGCCATGTTTCTTCTCCCGCGCGCTCAAAGAGCGATTATTGATTTCTTTCAACAGACGCGAATAACGCCAGAGACTTGCGCCTGTTTTGCTGCTGTATCTTTTGCACAGCACGCGAACTATCGGTATCCTGATGACCGCAGCGGCGTTGAACGGATTCGGTTGTCGACGGATGCCTAAAAATGCATCTTTGAGACCGATCATTTCGCGCGCGGCTGCTGACAAGTAACAATCGACCAGAATTATGTCAATATGGCTGACGTAAATTTCAAAACTGCTCTTTCCGCGGCATTGCAAGACCGGGATGGCACCCTGCCCGACCCGGCTCAACAGCCGGCCGAAGACACTTTGCCCTACGACCTGATCGAACTTCTGTTCTTTGCCTACAAGGATTTCACGGGCGATCCGGACGACGTACTGGCCAAGTTCGAATTCGGTCGCGCGCATCACCGCGTGTTGCATTTCGTCGAACGGAACCCCGGCATCATGGTGACGGATCTTCTCGGCATCCTGCGCATCACCAAGCAAAGTCTGGGCCGGGTTTTGAAGCAGCTTGTCGACGCAGGCATCATCGAGCAGCGCGAAGGTATGAACGATCGTCGCCAGCGTCTGCTCTACACGACCGATCGCGGCCACACGCTTGCGGAAAAACTCGCCCGGCTGCAGCAGGAACGCCTTGAACGCGCCCTAATTGGATTGCCTGATGGCAGCGAGGAAATCGTGCGGCGGTTTCTGCTGCAGATGATCGATCCCGACGCACATGCAGACATTCTCAAACTTGTCAGAAGCCCTTTTCATCTCAAGGACTGAACGCCGCCGATAGCAGAAGGAACCAGCTGCCGACATGAAAGTCCAGGTGCCCGACGACAACGCAAACCACATCCTTCTCGTCGATGACGACAAGCGCATCCGGGATCTGCTTTCCAGGCTGTTGAAAGAGAATGGCTATCGCGTCTCCACGGCTGCCAATTCCGCAGAAGCGCGGAAATGCCTCTCTGGGCTGGAATTCGACCTGATCATTCTGGATGTGATGATGCCCGGGGAAACCGGCCTGGAGCTGGCAGCCTCCTTGCGGGAAGAGTCCGAAGTACCGATCCTGATGCTGACGGCGAGATCGGAAGCAACCGACCGCATTGCCGGATTGGAGGCGGGTGTCGATGACTATCTCCCCAAACCCTTCGAACCGCGCGAACTCATGCTGCGGATGGCAGCCATCCTCAGGCGCGGCAACAGCCAGCCCGTCGTCGTGAGCGAAGAAATCCGCTTTGGCCCGTTTTCCTTCAACAGCTCGCGCGGTGAACTCAAGAATGGCGACGCAATCGTCCGGCTGACCGATCGCGAAAAACAGATCCTCTCGATTTTTGCAGAGCAGCCGGGCGCCACGGTTCCGCGCCACAAGATTGTCGGCGGTGAAAGCGGACTTGGCGAACGCACCGTGGATGTTCAGATCAACCGGCTCCGGCGCAAGCTGGAGACGGACCCCGGCAACCCGATCTATCTGCAGACCGTGCGTGGCATCGGCTACCGTCTGGCCTGCGATTGAACAGGTCCCAATGGCCAACACAGAAGTCCTGTTCCAGAAAATATCGAAATCGGCATTTTTCAGACCGTTTCTGCGTGTCTACAGGTCCGTTTCCCGTCTCTTGTACCGGCTCATGCCGAAGGGCCTTTATACGCGGACCTTCCTGATCATTGTTGCCCCCATCGTCATTTTGCAGTCGGTCCTGGTGTTCGTGTTCATGGAACGGCACTACCAGCTGGTGTCCCGACGCATGTCTGAAGCGGTTGTTCGCGAGATCGCCGCGATCGTTTATGTCCTTGAGAACTATCCTCAGGACCCCAACCACGCAAAGATCGAACAGCTCGCATCGAGCGCGCTCGGCATGTCCACGTCGATCCTGCCGCTCGAACCGTTGCCGCCTCCCGCGCCCAAACCGTTTTTCGACGTCATCGACAAGGAACTCAGCCTCGCTATCAGCCAGAAAATCAGAAAACCTTTCTGGATCGACACGGTTGGCCGTTCGCGATTTGTGGAAATTCGCATTCAGCTTGAGGACTCGATCCTGCGTGTCTTTACCCGCCGAAGCCAGACCTTCGCATCCAACTCGCACATCTTCCTGGTCTGGATGTTTTCCACGTCCCTGGTTCTTTTGATCATCGCGTTGCTGTTCCTCAGGAACCAGATCAGGCCGATCATTCGACTGGCCGACGCCTCCGAAGCGTTCGGCAAGGGCCGCCCGGTGGAAAATTTCCGCGCCAGCGGAGCCCGCGAGGTCCGCCGTGCAAGCGTTGCCTTCATCGACATGCGGCGGCGTATCGAACGGCAGATTGAGCAGCGCACCACCATGCTGGCTGGCGTCAGCCATGATCTGCGAACCATCCTGACCCGTCTCAGGCTGCAGCTCGCCTTCCTGTCAGAATCGCCGGAAAGCGAGGCCATGCGAAAAGATGTCGACGAGATGAGCCACATGCTCGAAGACTATCTCGCCTTTGCAAGCGGCGATGGCGACGAGGAAGCACAGACGACGGATATCAGCCTCTTGCTGGAGGAACTGGAGGAAGAGGCCGAAATCTCCGGGCTTCTCGTAACCACCCGTTTCCAGGGTCCGACCGACGCGCAGGTCAAACGGCTGTCACTCAAAAGATGTCTGTCGAATCTTGTCACAAACGGATGCAAATACGGAAATCGGGTGGAAGTCTCCGGCTCAATTGAAAGGGATTGGCTTACCATTACGGTTGACGACGATGGACCCGGCATTCCGGACGAAGACCGCGAACTTGCATTTCGCGCCTTTCATCGCCTCGACCTCGCCAGGAACCAGGATGAGTCCGGCAGCGGCCTTGGGCTGGCCATCGCACGGGATGTCGCGCGGTCTCATGGCGGGGATCTTTATCTGGAGGACAGTCCACTCGGCGGCTTGCGGGCAAGGCTCAGAATTCCCGCCTGACGGCGCAGCATCCATTGTTCAATAGAGGCGTCCTCCGATCGGAACATCCTTTCCGGGCGTCAGCAGAACGACCTCCCCTTCCTCATCCGGAACACCGAGGGTCAGGACTTCCGACATGACGGGGCCGATCTGGCGCGGCGGAAAATTGACGACCGCCATGACCAGTTTTCCGACAAGTGTTTCCGGGGTGTAGTGCTTGGTGATCTGGGCCGACGTTTTCTTGACGCCGATTTCCGGGCCGAAATCGATCCGCATCTTGTAGGCAGGCTTGCGCGCCTCGGGAAACTCTTCCGCTTCAACGACCCGGCCAACCCGGACGTCCACCTTGAGAAAATCGTCGAAACTGATTTCGTCACTCATGATCTACCCCTTTGATTTCAGGGCGACCATGACCTGTGGCGAAGGCAGCTGCAAGCAGAAACCGCTTCAGGCGCCCACCGTTTCCTCGTCGGAATAGCCTGTCTCATGATCGGTCTCTTCTTCCCCGCGCCCACGCCGTCTGCGCCGGCCCGAGGATGCCTTCTTGAGGAACGAGCGCATGCCCTTGGCCAGCCCTTCGATCCCGTTGAGACGTTTCATAAATGCAGAACCGCTGTCCAGTTCCTTGTCCAGCCGCGCCATCGTCCGGGGCATGCCTTCATCGTCTTCGTCCAGCCAGACCCTGACGACACGCGCAAAGGCGACCGACAGTCCCTGAGCGACGATGCCCGCTTTCAATCCCGACACGTCGATCCCGGCCGCGATAAGCATCCACTTCTGCGAGCGCACTTCCAGACGGTTGAACTCCAGCGCAAGCGATGGATCCTTGCGCGCTGCCCTGTGAAGAGCCGTGACCGCGTCCTTGTTGTCCTCGAGCGCATCGATCCGTGACATGAGCACGTCGAACAGGCGGTCGCGAGGAGGCTGGTCGTGCATGTCCTCATCGCGTTCATCCAGCACCGCCTTGTCGACACTCTCGGCAAAAGCCGCGACGAGATCCAGTTTCGATCCATACGCGCTGCGCATATCGGACAGTTTGACTTTGGCCTTGTCCGCGACCAGCGGCAGAGAGACATCCTCGTAGGCGTGGTCTGAAAGGAGATCCAGAAATGTCTGGAGGATCTTCTGCTTGGTCTTGGCGGTTGTCATGGAGCAAACTCCCTTGGTTCCTGCTGCAGAACATAGGAGATCGGAGTTCTGCCGAAAAGGGTGGCGTGCTGCCGCAGTTCAGGATTGCGTGTGCAGGCCGTGCGCATTTCGAGCGTAATGATGCCTGAGCGACATGGATAGAACCGTCACAGGTTCCTCTCCTAGCCCGCGAGTTCGCGCGCCCGCTTCACGGCAGCCGCAACGGCTTCGGTAAGGACAGGTTGAAGTCCGTCCTGATGCATGAGGACGTCGAGTGCCGCTGCCGTCGTTCCGTTCGGGCTGGTCACGTTCTGCCGCAACACCGACGGATGCTCGCCCGATTGGTGCAATAGTTCCCCTGCGCCGCTGACGGTCGCAACAGCCAGTTCATGAGCAATCTTTTCCGGAAGCCCGGCATCCTGGCCTGCTTTGCTGAGCGCTTCCGCGAGATAAAAGACATAGGCTGGCCCCGACCCGCTGACGCCGGTCACCAGATCGATCTGGTCTTCCGCATCGAGCCAGACGACCTTGCCGACAGCTGACAACAGGTTTGCAACCGCTTCCTTCTGGCCAGCGCTGACCAGGTCGGTCGGATAGACAGCCGTAATGCCGCGTTTGACCATGGCTGGTGTGTTCGGCATGCACCGGCAGACCGGGACCTCGCCGAAAACCGATACGAACTTGGAGACCGGCGTCCCTGCGGCAACCGACATCACCAGCGTGTCCGCAAGGACAGCCGACTTTATCCCGGGCAGTACAGTGTCCATCATCTGCGGTTTGACCGCCACGAGGACAATGCCCGCCTTGAGATCGTCCGGGACCGTAGATACGTGCCGGATGCCGTGCTGGGTCAGCAACGCTTCCATCTCGCTCGACAGTCCAGGGTCACAAACGGTGATGGCAGAAGGGTCGATCCCTTCCGCCATCCAACCGGACAACATGGCCCCGCCCATCTTGCCGGCGCCGACAAGAAGAAAGGGACGCTCCTTTGAAAAACTCATGCTTCTCCTGCGGTCTCGAACAGGGCTGAGCTCATCGCCTCCGTGGCCGAATGCCCGGCCCAGACGACAAACTGGAATGCCTGATAAAATCGCTCGCAATTCTCAAGCGCGTTGGTCAGCATGCCCTCGATCTGCGCGGACGACGCCTCGGCACCTCCGCTCAGAAGCAAAGACTGCCTGAACATGATCACGTTTTCTTTGTGCCAGAGGTCGAAATGCCCCATCCAGAGCTGTTCGTTGACGAGCGCCAACAGCCGCAAGACTTCGGTCTTGCGCGGTTCGGTGACCTTCAGGTCGAACGCGCAGGCCAGATGCAGGGCTTCCACCTCCTCCATCCAGGAAAAAGAGACATGGTAGTCACACCAACTGCCTCCAAGGGAGATTGTGATTTCGTCATCGTCCGAGCGCTCGAACGCCCAGTCGTTGAGCGCGGCAACGGTTTCGATGGTATCAACGGGATTGCCAGGTCGCTCGAATTCGATCTCGATGAGGCTCATTTGCCTACTCCCCTTCCGAGCCGGAGGCCGGGAACCCGATCAGGATAACCGGGCGGGCCGCCGGGAAAAGTCCCATGCCGGAGGAGCAAAACGCGTCCTTTTGTGGCCCGTAGCGATCGAACCGGTTCCGTCTTGCTCCGACGAATCCCTGTTGCTTCGAGTATAGGATCAGGAATGATTTAATGGATACACACCAAATCAGATCAAAAAGCTGAAACTTGTGGAAGAATTTGGAGAAATTCTGATCAAACTGCCCAAAATCACTGCATTCCCGCCAACTTTTTTGGTCGCAATTCTGTCATCAACAATTAACAGAAACTGCTCACTTCGGCGTCAATCGAGCTGATCAGGCGTCTCCACTTTCCGTCGCATCGTCACCTTCGAGTTTGGCAAGCCGTGATTCGAGTTCTTCGATCCGATCAAGGGCACGCACCGCCATGTCCTTCACGGCTTCGTGCTCTTCGCGCGAAACCATGTCCATATCCGACAGGAAACGCTCTGCCTGAGCCCGGAAAGCAGTCTCCACCTCCCGCCGTGCGCCCTGCGCAACGCCTGCGGCATCCGTCATCAGTTTGGCAAAATCATCGAGAAGGCGGTTCGGACCCTGGGTCATAAGACCCTCCTTGTACAAGAATAGTTCAACACCCAAGAGGTATGGGCGAAAGGCAGCAAGTTCAAGCACCATTTCCGTCGCACCGCGCGGCACGGACAGGTCGCCGCGCTTGACGGCGCGGGAAAGATAGCGCAAGCGTTTGGCCGAATTTGCGAAAGCGACAACCTGCCAGGAAGGACCTCACGTGCCCGCTGTTTTCGTCCTGCCGTTCCCGGCAATCGACCCGGTGATCATCGAAGTCGGCCCCTTCGCGCTCCGCTGGTACGCGCTGGCCTACATTGTCGGCATCATTCTTGCGTGGCGCTACATGCGCGCTCTGGTCCTGAATGAACGGCTCTGGAGTGGCGCAAAGCGGCCCTCGCCTGCAGAGCTCGATGATTTTGTCCTTTGGGGCACTCTTGGCATCATCATCGGCGGACGCCTCGGCTATGTCCTTTTCTACAATCCGGCCTATTATCTCGCCAATCCGGGCGAGGCCCTCGCGGTCTGGTCCGGCGGCATGTCCTTTCACGGCGGCTTTGCCGGCACCGTCATTGCAATGATCCTGTTCGCCTGGCGCAGGGGCTTGCCCATCTGGACCCTGTTCGACCTCGCCGGCTGCGCGGCTCCTATCGGGCTCTTTTTCGGCCGCATGGCCAACTTCATAAATGCCGAATTGTGGGGACGGCCCACCGACGTGCCATGGGCCATGGTATTTCCCGGAGCGGGACCGGAACCGCGGCATCCGAGCCAGCTTTATGAGGCAGCGCTTGAAGGTGTGCTTCTGTTCCTGGTCCTCCGCCTCCTGAGCCATCGGTTTGAGTTGCTGAAAAAACCCGGCTTTCTCGCCGGCGCATTCGCGTTTGGCTACGGCATCGGCCGCTCGATCGCGGAAATCTACCGGGTGCCCGACGCACATATCGGATATCTGTCAGGCTTTTTGACGATGGGGATCCTGCTCTCGCTGCCGATGATCCTGGCCGGGCTCGCTCTCATGATCTGGGCCGCATGCCGCGCATCGGGGAATGCTGCGGCTTGACGGACCTGAAGGAAAAGATCCGGGCCGCAATCGCCAACGAAGGTCCGATGCCGGTCGCGCAGTACATGGCCATCTGCCTTGGAGACCCGGAACTGGGTTACTACAGAACGCGGGAACCTTTTGGCAGCGAAGGCGACTTTGTGACTGCTCCGGAAGTCAGCCAGATGTTCGGGGAACTTGTCGGCGCCGCCTGTGTTTCGGCGTTCGAACGTCTGGGGGAACCGGCGGCCTTCCATCTGGTGGAACTGGGTCCAGGACGCGGAACCCTGATGGCCGATCTTTTGCGGGTGGCATCGCTGCGTCCGGGCTTTGTTGCAGCGGCCCGTCTTCATCTGGTGGAGACAAGCCCGCGTCTCAGGCAGATCCAGGAAAGCACGCTGGCCGGAGCACCGTTGAAACCAGCCTTCCATGACACGTTCGACACCATTCCGGACGGACCCGTCCTTCTCGTCGCAAATGAGTTTTTTGACGCCCTGCCGATCCACCAGTTTGTCAGGACCCCCGGTGGCTGGCACGAACGCGTCGTGGGGCTGGGTGCGGACGGCGACCTCGCATTCGGTGCCGGCGCGGCGCGCATCCCGGACAGTGACGTGCCGGACAGCTTCCGAGACGCCCCGCCAGGAACGGTCTTTGAGACCCAGCCGGCCGCCAACGCAATCGCCGAAGGGCTTGGAGAGAGGCTCGCGGGCGATGGCGGTGCTGCGATCATTTTCGACTACGGCTATCTGAAATCGGCGACCGGCGACACGTTGCAGGCGCTCTACCGGCACGCATATGACGATGTTCTGGCACATCCCGGAGAGGCCGACCTGACGGCCCACGTGAACTTTGAAGTCCTGGCGGGCGCGGCAGTCCGCGGCGGCGCGGCTTCGCACGCTGTGTTGACCCAGGGTGACTTTCTGCTGCAGTCAGGCCTTCTGGAGCGGGCTGGATCACTTGGTGCGGGAAAGACGCACAAGGAACAGGAAGCCATTCGCGATGCGGTTGAGCGCCTCGCGGCCCCCGGTCAGATGGGGGATCTGTTCAAGGTTCTGGCCCTTGCAAGCACTCCCGCCCCCTTTCCACCATTTGACAGCGCCTCATGAAGCAAACAAGGATCACAGGTCGGGAACGAATCGGAGCAAACCGGAGGTCAGGGTCCGGTCGCTGCGATCGCGCGCGCCATTTTTAGGGCAGTTCATGAAGATCGAAGCAGAAGCACTGAACCTTGATGGAATCCGCCACGGCTTTTTCACACGGGAAGGCGGCGTTTCGAAAGGCATTTACGAAAGCCTCAATGTCGGCCTCGGATCCGGAGACGAGCGCGATGTGGTGCTGGAAAACCGCGGCCGCGTCGCTGATGCCCTTCGCGTTTCCGGTGACCGGCTGCTGTCGCCCTATCAGATACATTCGCCCGACGTGTTGACCGTGGAAGGGCCCTGGAAAGATGGCCAGCACAAAAAGGCTGACGCGCTAGTCACCGACAGACCGGGCCTGGCGATCGGCATCCTGACCGCCGATTGCGGTCCGATCCTCTTTGCAGATCCGACTGCCGGTGTTATCGGCGCGGCCCATTCGGGCTGGAAGGGCGCGCTCACCGGCGTTCTTGAAAACACGGTCTCGGCGATGGAAGCGCGCGGCGCGTCACGTGAAAACACCATTGCCGTTCTCGGACCGACAATTTCCTGTCAATCCTATGAGGTGGGACCGGAGTTCCATGATCGCTTCGTCAACGATGCGGCAGGCAACGAAGTCTATTTCAAAGCGTCCGAACGCGATGGCCACTTCATGTTCGACCTCCCGGCATTCATCACCGACCGTCTGCGGGAGACCGGTTTGGGCAAGGTCGCCGACCTCAATCTGTGCACCTATTGCGACGAAGACCGCTTCTTTTCCTACAGACGCACAACCCACCGCGGCGAGCCGGACTATGGCCGTCAGATCAGCGCGATATCCCTTGAGGCTTGACGACCGGTCGAGCGAATGTGAGGACAATCATGGCACTTCATTTTTCAGACGCCGAATTTGAACGCCGCTTTACCGAATTGAAGGCGGTCATGGAGACCGAGAAGCTCGACGCCATGCTGCTTTTTGCGCAGGAAAGCATGTACTGGCTGACGGGGTACGACACGTTCGGCTTCTGCTTCTTTCAGTGCCTTGTCGTGACAAAGGATGGCGAGAAGGTGTTGCTGACAAGGTCTGCCGATCAGCGTCAGGCGCGCCATACCTCCAACATATCCGACATCAGGATCTGGATCGACCGGGGCTCCGCAAGCCCGGTGATGCAGCTGAAGGAGATGCTGTTCGACATGGATCTGCTCGGCAGCCGGATCGGGATCGAATACGACACGCATGGCATGACGGGCAAGATCGCGCTTCAGATCAACGCCGAACTGACCAGTTTTGCCGATCTGCGGGACGCATCGGCGCTGATACCGGATCTGCGCTCGGTCAAGAGCCCGGAGGAAATCGTCTATGTCCGCAAGGCAGCGGAACTGACGGACAAGGCATTTCATGCCGCCATGGACGAAATTCGTCCGGGCGCAGACGAAGGCAGGATCCTCTCGGCCATGCAGGGTGCGATCTTCGAGGGCGGTGGAGACTATCCCGGCAACGAGTTCATCATCGGCTCCGGCCACGATGCGCTCCTGTGCCGCTACAAGTCCGGCCGCCGCGTTCTGGACGAACGCGACCAGATCACGCTTGAATGGGCTGGAAGCTACCGGCACTACCATGCGGCCGCGATGCGAACGATCGTCGTCGGCACACCTTCCGACCGGCATCAGGAAATGTATCTGGCGACGCGGGAGGCTCTGGCAGCGGTCGAGACACAGATGGTTTCCGGAAAGACCTTCGGCGACATTTTCGACGCTCATGCCGAGCGGATGGATGCGCACGGCATGATGCAGCACCGGCTGAACGCCTGCGGCTATTCTCTCGGGGCCCGCTTTACCCCAAGCTGGATGGACACACCGATGGCCTACAGATCCAACCCGGCCGAGGTCAAACCCAACATGGTGATCTTCATGCATATGATCCTGATGGATTCGATCACCGACACCGCCATGACGCTTGGCCAGACCTACCTCACGACGGAAGGCGCACCGGAGTGCTTATCCACTCTGCCCCTCGACCTGCCGGTAAAGTCAGGATAAACCAAGTGCGAAACGGGGATCGGCTGGGCGGCGTACGCGTCCAGCAGGTCCCGGATCGGATTGACGCAGACATCTAGAGCCGGACCATTTTATGCTCTCATTTTCCAGCACGAACTCCTATTCCGTTTTGCGGGCGGCGGCAGGTCTGCTTCTTCTCGGTTTCCTGGCAGCGTGCCAGTCTTCGACACAAACACCGACGCCGATTTCCGGGCCGGTCTCCACGCCGTCCATCGCCGGCCAGGCAGCTGACGAGGACGTCGTCACCTTTGCGTTCGAGCCGTTTACCGGCGCTCCGGGCAACATTGCCGATGAACTGTCGGAATATATTGGCCGGGAAGCACGGCAGCAGGGCATCACGCTTGTCCGGCGCGTTGGAGCCGCCGCGACCTATCGGGTCAATGGGTATCTTGCTGCCACCGGTCAGCCGTCCAACGGGACGGTGTTCTATGTTTTCGATATCGTGGACGCAAATGGCAGCCGGTTGAAACGTATCTCCGGGACCGAGTCGACGGGCGGTGCCTCCGGTGACCCCTGGCAGGCCGTAAGCGCATCGACCCTGTCGCGAATCGCGACGCGCTCGATGGTGGAAATCGAGGCCTGGCTCAACCGATAATGTTCGCTTAGCCGTGCAACCATGGCTTTGCGTCATAAAAAATCAAAAAAAGACTGTGTGAGCGCCTATCACCTGTTGTGGTCCGGTTGCTTGGTTGTTACAACGCCGCCGCCTGCCGGGGGTCGCCTGAACACAACCTGCGGCACCCGGCACTCGAAACGACATAGGCCTTTTCAGCGTGTTTGCAGGATCTGACAGCCCGCACTCCCGCCGTCGCACCAGAAGGACTTGCGGCTCATGAAGATCGTCGCGGGCAATTCGAACCGAGCCCTGGCTGAGGAAATCTCCAATTACCTGGATGTGCCTCTCGCCAAATGCCAGGTCAGGCGCTTCGCCGACCAGGAAATCTTCGTAGAAATCCAGGAAAATGTACGCGGCGAGGACGTGTTCGTCGTGCAGCCGACCAGCTACCCGGCAAACGATCACCTGATGGAGCTGCTCATCATCATCGATGCGCTCCGCCGTTCTTCGGCAAGGCGCATCACTGCCGTGATCCCCTATTTCGGGTACGCGCGTCAGGATCGCAGGGCATCGGGCCGCACACCGATCTCAGCGAAACTGGTGGCCAATCTGATCACCAACGCAGGCGCCGACCGCGTTTTGACCCTGGATCTCCACGCCGGACAGATCCAGGGTTTTTTCGATATACCGACGGACAACCTCTTCGCCGCCCCGGTGATGACCCGAGACATCAAGGAGCGCTACGCAACCGACAACGTCATGGTTGTCTCGCCCGACGTTGGCGGCGTTGTCCGCGCCCGTGCACTCGCAAAACGGATCGACGCCCCGCTTTCCATCGTCGACAAGCGGCGTGACAAGCCCGGGGAATCGGAAGTCATGAACATCATCGGCGAAGTGAAGGGCTATGACTGCATCCTTGTCGACGACATCGTCGACAGTGGCGGCACGCTCTGCAATGCAGCCGAAGCCCTGCTGTCCCAGGGTGCGGAATCCGTCACGGCCTACATCACCCATGGCGTGCTTTCAGGCGGGGCCGTGGCGCGTGTGACGTCTTCGAAGCTGAAAGAACTTGTCATCACAAACTCGATCGAGCCGACGGCAGCGATCACCGCTGCAGCCAATATCCGCACGATCTCCATTGCGCCCCTCATCGGCGAAGCGATCAACCGGACGGCCCTGGAAAAATCGGTCTCCAGCCTTTTCAGCTAGGACCGCTCAAGAAACGCATTTCAAAACGCCGGTCCCACCGGCGTTTTTTTTGACCCCTGCCGGTCATGCAAGACAGCAAGCTTCGCGCCTGACGGGCATGCGCTCAAAAAATTTTCCCAATTGATCAAAAAATTCGCGCTGAGAGACCGTGCACAGCTTGTGAGCACGCATATTTTGTGATCAACTTTTCGAGTAAAAAATACTTCCAGGGGATTCCGATGCTCGTATCAAAACACTTCTCCAGGGCCCGCAGGGCCCTGTTGGCGGCTGCATTTGCCGTCACAGCTTCCGTAGCGTTGCCGTCTGCCGGCGCATCGGCCGCCGACCCGATCAAGGTGGCCGCGATCTACACGGTCCCGGTCGAACAGCAATGGGTCAGCCGGATCGACAAGGCGCTGAAGGCGGCGCAAGAGCGGGGTGAAATTACCTACACTTTCTCCGAAAACGTTGCCAACACCGACTATGAGCGCGTGATGCGCGAATATGCCGAACAGGGGATGGATCTTGTGGTCGGAGAGGCCTTTGCCGTGGAACGTGCGGCGCGCAAGGTTGCGGCTGAATACCCGGACACGGCCTTCCTGATGGGCTCCTCCTTTGGACCGGCCAAGCCGAACTTTGCCGTCTTCGACAACTGGATCCACGAGCCCAGCTATCTCTCGGGCATGATCGCCGGTGCCAGCACCAAGTCGAACGTGATCGGCATGGTCGGCGGATATGCCATTCCGGAAGTCAACCGCCTGATGCATGCCTTCATGGATGGCGCGACCGCCGTCAATCCGGACGTGAAGTTCCTCGTGACCTTTATCAACTCCTGGTACGACCCGCCCAAGGCCAAGGAAGCTGCCTTCGCCATGATCGACAAGGGGGCCGACATTCTCTACGCCGAGCGCTTTGGCGTATCCGATGCTGCGAAGGAAAAAGAGATCCTGGCGATCGGCAACGTGATCGACACCTCCGCGGACTATCCCGGAACGATCCTGTCTTCCGCGCTCTGGCACATGGAACCGACCATCGATCGCGCTGTGACCGCCGTTGTCGACGGCAGCTTTGAGCCAGCCGACTACGGCCCCTTCAGCTTCATGTCCTACGGCGGCGGCAGCTTCATAGTCGATGAAAGCCTGGCCGACCCTGAAGCCGTCGCGGCTGCCAAGGAGAAGGAACAGGAAATCCTGGACGGCCTCTTCCGCGTCAACGTGAATGACAGCGAACCCAAGTCGACCATGTAACGACTTTGCCGGCGGCCCTCCGCCGCCGGCATCTCCCGCCCAAGCCGCCTTGACGGCCGACAAACCAGATACCGGAGCTCCGTATGACGGAACCCACGCAAGCGGCGGAAACCGTTCTCCGACTGGACGGGATCACCAAGCGCTTTGGCGACTTGACGGCCAATGGTGACGTGTCACTCGACCTCGCGAAAGGCGAGATTCTGGCCCTTCTCGGCGAGAACGGCGCCGGTAAAACCACCCTGATGAACATCTTGTTCGGCCACTATGTTGCCGACGAGGGCCAGGTTTACATCGCTTCTCCGGATGCCGGACTGCGCGAACTGGAAGCCGGATCGCCCCATGCCGCGCTTGAAGCTGGCATCGGCATGGTCCATCAGCACTTCACGCTGGCAGAGAACCTGAGTGCGCTCGACAACATTGTGCTCGGCACCGAAAATCTGACCGCGCTGACCTCCGCGCGCAAACCTGCCCGCCGGAAACTTGAGGATCTGATTGCACGCTCCGGTTTGACCGTGCCCTTGGACGCCCGGATATCGCAGCTTTCTGTCGGTGAAAAGCAGCGCGTGGAAATCTTGAAAGCGCTCTACCGCGACGCCCGTGTGCTGGTCCTCGACGAACCGACGGCCGTCTTGACACCGCAAGAGTCGGACACTTTGTTCGCAACCCTGAAAAAGCTCGCGGCTGACGGGCTTGCGATCATTTTCATCTCCCACAAGCTCGCCGAAGTCATTGCCTCCTCCCATCGTGTCGCGGTTCTGCGGGGCGGACGCAAGGTGGCCGATCTTCCGACCGCCGATTGCGATCTCAGAAAACTGGCGGAACTCATGGTCGGTCACGAGATCGTGGAGACGGTGCACAGCAAGGGATCACCCGGAGCGCCTCTTCTGACACTGGCCGGCATTTCGGCCGGTGGTGGACGTGATGCCCTGCATGAGGTTGATCTCACCTTGAATGCGGGCGAGATCCTGGGGATTGCGGGTGTTTCGGGCAATGGGCAGACCATGCTGGCGCGCGTCATCTCCGGCCTGCAGGCTCCGGCATCGGGAACAATGGCGCTTGCCGGAAACGACGAGACGGGTGCCAGCGCGCGCAAGATGATCGACGAGGGCCTTGCGCGTATTCCCGAAGACCGTCATCACGACGGCATCGTCGGCGCCATGAGCGTTTCGGAGAACCTTGCAATCGAATCCATCCGCAAGCCCCAGAACCAGCGGTTCGGATTGCTGCGGTTTTCCACCATGCGCGAAACAGCCAGGCGGCTGATAGAAACCTACGACATTCGCTGCCAGGGCGAGGACAGCCAGGCACGGCTCCTTTCCGGCGGCAACATCCAGAAAATCGTGCTCGCGCGAACGCTTGATCCCGAACCGCAGGTGGTCCTTGCCGCCCAGCCATCTCGTGGCCTGGATGTCGGCGCAACCTCGGATGTCCACAAGCGCCTTCTGGCAGCACGCGACCGGGGAGCCGGCGTGATCCTGATATCCGAGGACCTGGACGAACTGATGCGTCTGTCCGACCGCATCGCGGTGATACACCGGGGCCGACTCTCAACCGCCGATCCGACCGAAGCGCTTGATCGCGGCACGCTCGGATTGCGCATGGCAGGCCAGAGTGGAGAAGCAGCATGATCCGGTTTGAACCGCGCCCGCCGGCCTCTGTCTCCCGCATGCTCGGTGTTTCCCTGCTAGCGGCTCTGGCCGCGCTTGTTCTGGCCGCCATTCCCATGCTCTTTGCCGGATTGTCGGTGTTTGAGGCCTATGGCCTCATGGTCAAGGGCGCCTTCGGCTCCCTGTTCGCTTTCACCGAAATGTTGACACGGGCAACACCACTGATCCTGACCGGTCTCGCTGCTGCGGTCGCCTTCCGCGCCAAGCTCTGGAACATCGGTGCTGAAGGCCAGCTCTACGTGGGCGCGCTCGCAGCCGTTGCCGTCGGCACCGGCGCTTTCACCGCCCCGGCTTTCATTCTCATTCCGCTCGTCGTCATTGCAGGGGCACTTGCTGGCGGTCTTTTGATGCTCGGCCCGACCCTTTTGAAGACCCGTCTCGGGGTGGACGAGGTCGTCACGACGCTCCTCTTGAATTTCATCGTCCTGCTCTTCGTGCAGATGATGCTGGAAGGTCCCATGCAGGACCCGATGGGCATGGGCTGGCCGCAGTCGGAGCCGATCCTCGATGAAGCCGCCCTGCCCAAGCTGCTCGAGCGCATGCGCATACACTGGGGCCTTGTTCTTGCGCTGGCGGCGTCGCTTGGCGTCTATTTCCTTCTGAAACGAACCGTCTGGGGCTTTGAAATCCGCGCCGTCGGCGAAAACGCGGCTGCAGCTCGTCACGCTGGCATTCCGGTTACCGCAACGTTCATGCGTGTCGGCCTCCTGTCGGGCGCACTTGCCGGCATCGCCGGTGTTGGTGAAGTTGCCGGACTGAAAGGCTATCTCACCGCGGACCTCTCGCCCGGGTTCGGTTACTCCGGCATCGTTGTTGCCATGCTTGCGGGCCTGTCCCCGATCGGTGTCGTCTTCGCCGCCCTGTTCATCGCCAGCATTTTTGTCGGAGCCGATTCCATGTCGCGCGCAACCGGTGTTTCCAACTACCTGGCGGATCTGATCGTCGCCATGGCGCTCCTGTGCGTTCTCGTTTCCGGTCTTTTCCTGCGCTTCAAGGTGAAGTTCATCACGGCGCCATCGGCCAGGGAGGCAGGCCAATGATGGAAATCATCGACATCCTGTTGTCCGCCAATTTCTGGGCAGCGGCGCTGCGCATTGCCACGCCGCTGATTTTCGGCGTGATCGGTGCACTGATCTGCGAACGTGCGGGCGTCCTCAATCTGGGTATCGAGGGGATCTTCACAGCAGGTGCCATGGCCGGGTGGATGGCCGTCTGGCTCGGCGCGGGCCTGTGGGGTGGCGTGATGGTGGCTGCACTCGCCGGCGCGGTCTTCGGACTGATCCACGCGATCCTGACCGTACCGCTTGGCCTCTCCCAGCATGTCTCGGGCATTGGCGTGACGCTTTTTGCGACATCGCTGAGCTATTTCATCTACCGGACAGCCCTGCCGGACGTGTCCTCCCCTCCGCGGATCGACGCTTTCCAGCCGCTCGACATTCCGGTTCTGAGCGAGTTGCCTTTCATCGGTCCGGCTCTGTTCCAACAAACGCCCCTGACCTTCCTGGCCCTCTTCCTGGTGCTTGCCACGGCCTACGTGCTCTACAGGACCCCGCTCGGGCTTGCGATCCAGGCCGTCGGAGACAACCCGGCCGCTGTTGAATCTCAGGGGCTGTCCGTCTACGCGATCCGCATGGGAACCGTTGTTGCCGGGTCGGCAATCATGGCGCTTGGCGGCGCTTTTCTGACGATGTCCGCTTTCGACGCGTTTTTCTTCGGCATGGTCAATGGGCGCGGCTGGATCTGCATCGCGCTCACGGTCTTCGCTTCCTGGCGTCCGGGCAAAGCCTTGATCGGCGCCCTTCTGTTCGGTGCATTCGATGCGTTCCAGGTGCGCCTTCAGACTGAAGTCGGCAGCTTCATCCCCGGCCAGGTCTTCCTGATGATGCCCTATATCCTGTCGATTGCGGCGCTGATCGTGGTGGCGCGGCGGGCCGACTATCCGCGCGCGCTGCTCGTTCCGTATTTCAGGGGCCAACGCTGAGGTGACACCCGATGACACTTGATCTTCTGGTAAAGAACGCGAACCTGCCCGATGGACGAACCGGGATCGATATCGCCTGCAGAAACGGACTGATCGAGGCTGTCGAGGCCGGGATCAAGGCTGATGCCCGCGAAACCATCGATGCGGCCGGAAAACTGGTGTCGCCACCCTTCATCGACAGTCACTTTCACATGGACGCGACGCTCTCTCTCGGGCTGCCGCGCATGAACCGCAGCGGTACGCTGCTGGAAGGCATCGCGCTTTGGGGAGAACTCAAGGAGATCCTGACGGTCGAGGCTGTTGTCGACCGGGCGCTGAAATATTGCGACCTTGCCGTTTCACAAGGCCTGCTCGCCATTCGCACCCACGTGGATGTATGCGACGACCGCCTGACCGGCGTCAAAGGGCTACTGGAAGTCCGCGAGAGGGTCAGGGACTACATCGATCTACAACTGGTCGCCTTTCCGCAGGATGGCCTCTACCGTTCGGAAAACGCGGAAAAGAACCTGCTCACTGCGCTGGACATGGGTGTCGACATTGTTGGCGGCATCCCACACTTCGAGCGCACCATGGACGACGGTGCCAGGTCGGTCGCCAGGCTGTGCGAAATCGCCGCTGAACGGGGGCTGATGGTCGACATGCATTGCGACGAGACGGACGATCCGATGTCGCGTCACATCGAAACACTCGCCTATGAAACCCAGCGGCTCGGGCTTCAGGGCCGCGTTGCCGGTTCTCACCTGACCTCCATGCACTCCATGGACAACTATTACGTATCCAAGCTGCTACCGCTGATTGCCGAGGCCGGGGTGCATGCGATTGCCAATCCGCTCATCAACATTACGCTGCAGGGCCGCCACGATACGTACCCCAAGCGGCGTGGCCAAACCCGTGTGCCGGAGTTGCGCTCATACGGCGTCAATGTGTCCTTCGGCCACGACTGCGTAATGGACCCCTGGTACTCCATGGGTTCCGGCGACATGCTGGAAGTGGCCTCCATGGGCTTGCACGTCGCCCAGATGACCAGCCGTGATGACATCCGCTACGCCTATGATTGCGTCACCTCGCATCCGGCAAAGGCTATGGGGCTTGAAGGCTACGGTCTGGAAAAGGGATGCAAGGCCGACTTCCTGTTGCTTCAGGCTCGCGACAAAATCGAGGCAATCCGGCTGAAGGCGACGCGCCTGAAGGTGGTCAAGGGCGGCAAGGTCATTGCCGCGACACCAGAACGCAAGACCGACCTCTTCCTCCCCGGTCGTCCTGAAATGGTCGATCCGAGCAGCTACGCACCGAACGAAGACTGACCCGGATATCGGGACATTGATCTGAGAAGCCGCGCCGACAATATCGGCTGCATTCCGGGCGCATCTCGCCCTTTCGGGGCTCGCCTTAGGCCTTTCTCAGGATGCGGCTACCTTGGAAATTTCGGGCGCGAATTTGCAAATTTCACCCTCGTCATTGCCGGACTTGATCCACTGCCGTCCGGTTTAGAAAGTGCTGTCGAAATTTTGCAGCTAAGAGAGCGGCATTTTTTTTTCGGTGCCAAATCGGGATACTGAATTGTTTCTCCGGTTTGTCGTCCCGGTTTGCCGCACGCGCGGCAGGACCTGGAGCCAGTACGCCGAATAGCTGAAGTTGGAAGAAGGCGGAGAAACAAGCGGTTACTGGTTCCCCGCCTTCCGCTGTGCTTCAGCAGCGATGACAAGATCATTGGCGGGTGATCGCCTCACCAGATCCAGTTCCAGATTAACCGGACTGGAGTGTGCCAAGACATGGCATGACGCGGAAAGTGGGGTCCCGGTCTTGCCGCTCACGCGGCCGACCGGGACGGCACGTTGGGGAAAGAAGCCGACCAGATGCGGCTAGGCAGCCGCCACCGCTTTGAGGAAACGGTCGACAGTCTCGCGCAGATCCGTGGTACGGGCATTCACATCGGTGGATGCGTTCAGCACCTGACCGGCAGATGAACTGGTCACCTGGGCCTTTTCGGAAATCGTGATGATGGTCTGAGCAACGTCCTGCGTTCCTCTGGCAGCATCCTGGACATTGCCGGAGATCTCGTTGGTGGCAGCCCCCTGTTGCTCGACCGCCGCTGCGATTGTACCGGTATATTCGTCCACCTGGCTCATTGTCTCGGTGATCCCGGCAATCGCGGAAACCGCTTCCTTGGTGGCTGCCTGGACTTCCGTGATCTGCCCTTCGATCTCTTCCGTTGCCTTGGCTGTTTGTGTGGCGAGTTCCTTGACCTCTGAGGCAACAACGGCGAACCCGCGTCCGGCCTCTCCGGCACGCGCCGCCTCGATGGTTGCGTTGAGCGCGAGCAGGTTGGTCTGTTCGGCAATTGCCGAAATCAGATTGACCACATCGCCGATTCGCTGCGCCGATTCCGCCAAACCTTCGATCTTGGTGTTTGTCTGCACAGCCGCCTGGGTTGCCGTCTGGACGATATCGGTCGTCGACTGAACCTGTCGGCGGATTTCCTGGATCGATGCCGACAGCTCTTCCGACGCCGATGCAACGGTCTGCACATTGGTCGAGGCGGCTTCCGAGGCGCTGGACGCGTTGGAAGCTTCTCCCGCCGTCTCATCTGCAACGCCATTGAGTTCCTCTGCCGCTGTCCTCATCTGCTCGCTGTTACTGTAAACGGCATCGAGCATCTGAGTGACTTCGGATCTGAAGTCGGAAATGAGGTCGGCGACCGCGTCCGCTTGCCGTGCCTGTTCGAAAGAGGTTTCCTTCTGCTCCTGTTCCAGCCGCTCGCGCTCAAGGGCATTTTCCCGGAAAACGCGGACGGAGGCTGCCATTTCGGCAATTTCGTCACGTGTGGCTTGTGCCGGGACATCAACACTCGTGTCCCCGCCAGCCAGCTTGTTCATGATATCGCTGAGACTGGAAATGCGTCCCGACAGGCCCCTGGCTGTAAGCAAACCGAACACGCCGGCGATCAGGGCGCAAACGATCGCGCTTGCAAAAATCCAGATCTGCAGCGTCGTCAGCGGCGCCAGGACTTCACTGGCGGCCTGCACGACAACAACGGCATAGTTCTGACCGAACGCTGTCACCGGAACGATTGCGGCAAATACGTCCTGACCGTTGAAATCCGGCAGGCGTGTGAAGGTGTTGCCGCCGCCCATTGTTGCGGTAATTTCCGGTGCGCTGAACTGATCGCTGAGCAGTTCAGAGACGTCGGTCGTGCGCAGGCTGTCATTCATCGCAAGCCCGTCCCCGTTGAGAAGCAGGGTCTCGCCGGTGTCTCCAAGCCCGGCAAACTTGCCGAGCAACGTCGTGACTTCGCTTGTCGGCGCTTCATAGACCACCATGCCGATCGTCTTGCTGCCGACGGAAATCGGCGCAGCGAGGAAGCCCGTGGCCTTGTTGTCCCGGCCCGGATAGTGCTCCGGATCATAGGCAATCACTGACCCGTTGCCATCAGTAACGATCGTCCTGTAGGCGTCGGCCAACAGGGTGTCCTTCCAGGCGTCCGTTTGAACATTGACACCGAAGTCACCCAGCTTACGCGCGCTGTAGATGACATCGCCATTCAGGTTGATGAGCAAAAGGTCGGGGAAATTGTTCGCGTCCGCGAAGTCGCGGAGCGGTGTGTGGTGCTTGGCATGCGCCTTGTCGTAAGGCTTGCGGCCAGCCTTGACCAGTTGGTCCCGCTCCTCGACCGGGTGCGGATTGTCCGTCACGTAAATCTTCGTGAGCGTCGCGGATGCCTTGTCCTTGTACTTGGCCCAGGCACCATCAAAAGCACTGTAGGCCGCTCGGAGCGTCTTGCCCTGGACATGGCCTTCAATCGTTCTCTGCTTCCCGTGATAAAATTCCAGCAGACTGTCCCGGCGACTTTCCGCCAACGCCATCAGTCTTTGCTCTGCCTGTCCTTTGACGGTGTTTGCACTCGACACATAGCTTGCAATACCGACGCCCGCTGAGCACAAAAGCGCGATCCCAAGGACAAGCGCAGGTAGTTTTGCCGCAACCTTCACGGAATTCTCCAGAATTTCGCGGGAAGGCCGTGCCTTCCCGCATGTTTCAAGATCAGAGGTTTTCTACGTTCACGCCGAAAGTCACGGCGCCGATTGCTTTGCCGCTTTCCGGGTCAACAACCGTGACGCTGACCTGGCTCTGAAGGGTCTGCGTGCTCTCATCTTCTTCCAGTTCACTGATGTGAACGGCACCCTTGCCGTTGGAATAGGTGTCCTGCCATTTCGCTTCGTCACCCTGCCAGTAGTCGGAGGTCACGTCGCTCTGGCCGACATTCAGTCCCTTGCCGTCCATGACGAAGATTTCGGTGAAGAGACCGTCGCTGCTTTCCTGTACATCAGCAAGAAAAGTCGACAGCGGGCGTTCCAGAACCGTGTCGATCATCGGCTGGTCGACAGCTTCGGCTTCTGCGCGCCAGGTCTTGTCGAGTTCATCGATCTTTGCCTGGTCGAAAGCCGCCGTTTCGCCGTTCTGGGCGCGGACCGCGTCGATGACTTCGCTGGAGGCGGCGATCTCTGCGATCTTCCCAGCAGCCAGCGTCTGCAGCTCGCTTTCGAATTCGTTAGCGGTCGCAGTGCCTGCGAACAGGAAGCAAAGGGCGGTTGTAGTGTAGACGAGATTTTTCATTCTGCTCTCCCAAGGTGTTTAACCTGGGAAAATGATGACTTCAGCAGATTAAAATTCAGTATATGAAGAACTTAATGCTTAAAATAACAAAATGTTAAGTCGACAACCGAGAAAAATACTAATATACCCAACGAATATATTTTTCACATTACACTATTTTTGATTGAAAAATACAATCTTGGATCGAAAAACTATGTTGTTCCCGAAACCAAGTATGTCGGATTCCGTTTCAAAAGCAGCCAACTAGGCGATTACGAGATGGCTGGCCGCCAGGAAAATACCCGCATGGCTTGCACTCGCCTTGTAGCAACCGGCAGCACCTCCTGACCATCCCGGTCCGCCCTCCTGAATCGGCTGCATCGGATAGAGATTTCATGCCAACTGTTGCATCGGTTTGGCTTTTCCGCTATACGCGCGCTCGCGCCTGCACCCCTGGAGGAGGCGCATCTGGACCGATCCCGAACAGCTGACGTCATTTCGATACGGCGGTTCGCCGGTCCGCTACCATACACTCAAGGAGTTTGCCATGGCTGCCAGCTATGAGCTGAAGGCGTCGGCACGGGACCGGGTGGGCAAGGGGGCCGCACGGGCACTGCGTCGCGAAGG
>Ga0207422_1001590_pt1 | contig 41727 bp, 43 predicted proteins | sample MarCyaLeptolynsp_FD_187757 | JGI IMG/M metagenome (GOLD analysis project Ga0207422, IMG submission 187757) | Marine cyanobacterial communities from Panama - species 1 Leptolyngbya sp. (SPAdes) | ecosystem: Environmental > Aquatic > Marine > Unclassified | place: Panama: Panama City | collected... | reverse complement strand
GTCATACAGTTCTGCAAGCTCAAACATAATATTGCCGTCTCCCAGGGCTGCCGCTCTGGCGTAGAAGTCCATGAGTTCAGCAAGCTTCTTGCGCTGATAGGCGGCATCCCCGTGCTGGCTGTCCCCCCAGAAAGCCCGGCGGCGGTACAACTGGGCATCGCAATCATAGGTAAACCCGAAGCCACCGTGGAACTGGATCGCCCGGTCCGCCGCGAAGCTCATGGCGGTGGCGGCCTGAGCCTTGGCCATACGGGTGGCAATTTCGCCCTCGCCCTGCTCGGAGAAACTGTGCGCTGCCGCATACACATGGCTGCGCGCCTGCTCGTATCCGATCAGCGCATCCACGGCTGGGTGCTTCAGGGCCTGATACGACCCGATGAGTTTGCCGAACTGGGTACGGGTCTTGAGGTAGTCGACCGTGTAGTCAATGCAGCTCGCCGTCCCGCCACACATCTCGGCAGCCAGCAGAAGGCTCGTCACCAGCTCCAGATGAGTGAGCGTCTGTGCCGCTGACGCTCCGCTCAGCACCTGATCTGCTGACACCCGCACGCCGTCCAGGGTCACCTTGAAAGACCTGCGGGTTTCATCAATCACCACTTCGCGTTGAAGTGTGCCCTCACCAAGCGCATCCTTCGGCACAATCACAAGGGTCGGCGCACCATCAAGCGACACAGACACCAGCAGCCACGCCGCCGCGGCAGCATCAGCCACAAGCACCTTCGTGCCCGACAGCACAAGCGCATCACCATCCCGCACCGCGGTGCAGGTGATATTGGTCAGATCCCAGTCACCGGCGCCTTCCATGAGAGCTACCGCCGCAGGCGTCCCCGCACACAGATCCGGCAACAGCGCGTTCTTCTGCGCGTCCGTGCCGCCATGCAGCACACCCTGCGCGGCAATGGTGGTGGAGAGGAACGGACCGCCCATCAGCGCCCGGCCCATCTGTTCAACCACCGGCACTACTTCGGCAATACCAAGACCGACACCGCCAAACTCCTCCGGCACAGCGATTGCCAGCCAGCCCAGCTCGGCCAGATCATTCCAGATGGCCGGGTCGTAGCCGGTTTCGTCGTCAAGCAGGGAGCGCACCTTCTCGACAGGTGACTTGTCACGGCAGAAGCGCTGGGCAACCTCAAGCAGTTCCGCCTGTTCATCGGAAAAGCCGATGGATCCGTTGTTACTGAATGTCATGTCTACGCCTATGACTTGGGAAGGCCGAGCACGTGCTCGCCGACAATATTGTGTTGAATCTCGCTGGTGCCGCCGCCAATGGTGGCCGAGAACGAATTGAGGTAGCCGCGCTGCCAGATGCCATGCTCATGAGCATCCACATCACCCACATAATATGCGGCCCGTGTTCCCTGAAGGCGCGTGGCGAACTCGGCCATGTGTTTCATGAACTCGGTGGATGCGAGCTTTGAGGAAAGCGGTATGGACAGCGGACGCTCCTGATTGAGCGGCGCCATGCCGGTGCGCGCTGAGGACAGACGCAAGGACCGGCTTTCCATCAGCAGGGACACAAGTTCATCGCGAATGAGTGGGTCTTCAATGGCAGGCTTGCCGTTGTAATTCGCTTTCTTGGCAAGCTCGACGACCTGCGTGATGTCAGGATAGGTCATGACATAGCCGCCCGGCTGGCCGCCGCGTGCGCCGCGCTCATATTCAAGCGTCCGCATGGCGACCTTCCAGCCTTCGCCTTCCTCACCCATCAGGCAGTCACCGGGAATGCGTGCGTCGGTGAAGAATGTCTGCGTGAAGCCGTATTCACCCGTCAGCTTACGGATCGGTGTCGTCTCGATGCCGGGCGCGTCCATCGGCGCCAGGAAAAACGACAACCCCTTGTACTTCGTCGGCGCATCCGGATTGGTGCGCGCCAGAAGGATCATGTATTTCGCGAAATTTCCCTGGGTGGTCCAGATCTTGGACCCGTTGATCACCCAGTCGTCCCCGTCGCGCACCGCCTTGGTCTGCGCGTTGCCAAGGTCTGACCCGTTTTCAGGCTCGGAGAAACCCTGGCACCAGATATCTTCCGCAGACAGAATATTCTTGATGTAGCGCGCACGTTCTTCGTCCGTGCCCATATCGAGAATGAGCGGCCCCGCCCAGTTGAGCCCGATGGCATTGAGCATGATCGGACCCCCGGCCCGGCTCATCTCCTTGGTTGCCAGGTTCTGGAACACTTCCGGCAGGCCGCGACCACCATACTGTTCCGGCCAGTTGGCCCCTAGATAGCCCGCAGCCCAGACCTTGTTCTGCCATTCGCGCAGAAAATCGAACTGCTCCTGCGTGCCGACTTCCATGAAGGTCAGCGGCAGCATGAAGCCGGGGTCGGCAGGGGTGTTTTCCGCAAACCAGGCCCGCGCATCAGCGCGATACTCATCCAACTCCTGTTGAGTGGGATTGCTCATTGCTCGTCTCCGTTACCAGGTATCAACAAAGGGACGGCGGCGTTGCCGGGACGCAGCTTCAACCGGCACCGTCCTGATGCCGTTGATTATCCATTTGCGCGTCTCGACGGGGTCAATCACCGCGTCAATTTCGTGGAGTGTGGACACACTCAGGGCCTTGCCGTGTTCGTAATAGGCGGCAAGGAGTTTTTCAAACAGCGCATCATGCGCCTCCGGGCTTTCAGCTGCGGCCAGCTCTTTGGAATAACCAAGCCGCACAGCCCCTTCGAGGCCCATCCCGCCATATTCACCCGTCGGCCAGGAAATCAGGAAGACAGGTGACGTGAAGCTGCCGCCTGCCATCGCCTGCGCACCAAGCCCGTAGCCCTTGCGCAGGCAGATCATGAAGAGCGGCACGGAAATGCTGGCACCCGTCACCAGCATGGACGATGCACGCCGGACAGTTGCCAGCTTCTCGTGGTCGGGGCCAACCATGAAGCCCGGCGTGTCGCACAGCGACAAAAGCGGAATGCCGAACGCATCACACAGCTGCATGAACCGTCCGGCCTTTTCAGAGGCCTCAGCGTCAATGGCACCGCCAAGATAGTGCGGGTCATTGGCGAACAGGCCAAAGGCCCGGCCTTCAATGCGGACCATCGCCGTGATCATGCCCCGGCCATAGCCTTCGCGAAGCTCAAGCACCGATCCCTCATCCGCGATGAGCGCGATGGCGTCGCGCATGTTGTAGACACGCTTCCGGTCTTCAGGAATCACATGGCGCAGCTTGCGCTGATCCGCGCAGGTCCAACCGTCTGTCCTGCCCTGAAAGTAGCCAAGCAACTGCTTCGCCTGCGCCACTGCATGGGCTTCGTCATCGGCAACGAGATCAACAACGCCGTTGGCGGCCTGGACGTCTATGGGCCCAACTTCATCCGGCTTGTAGACACCCAGCCCGCCGCCTTCAATCATCGCGGGTCCGCCCATGCCGATGGCACTGGATTTGGTTGCAACGGTCACATCGGCACACCCGAAGATCACCGCATTGCCGGCAAAGCAGCGCCCGTTGTTGATGGCAATGCGCGGAGCAGCGCCCGACGAAGCAGCAAAAGTCGCAAAGGTTTTGACGTCGAGACCTGTCGCGGACACGTTGCGCACATCCGTATCACCCGGTCGCCCGCCGCCGCCCTCGGTAAAGAACACGACCGGCACATGCCACTTGTCGGCCAGCTCCAGAACACGGTCCGTCTTCTTGTGGTTGAAATAGCCCTGCGTCCCGGCCAGCACCGTGTAGTCATAGGCAAGAACAGCCGCCCGGCTTGTGGTTTCATCAAAGGTATCACCGTTGATGGCACCAAAGCCCGCAACCATGCCGTCACCCGGCGTATTGGCGATCAGGTCATCCAGGTCACGGCGGTTGCGCTGGGCGGCAAGCACCATCTGGCCGTATTCCAGAAAGCTGTCGTCGTCGCACAGATCGGTGACATTCTCGCGCGCTGTACGGAACCCAAGCTTGTGCCGTTTGGCCACAGCCGCCTGACGCTCATGGTCCAGCGTCTTGTTGATGCGGTCCTGAAGCTCCGCAAGATCAGGACGGATGTAATCGAGATCAATCTCAGCTGCCGCCGCAGTGTCAGCATCTGCATCGTCACTGGGATCAATAAAGAGAACAGCCGCGCCTTCACCCAGCACGACGCCGGGCTCCGCAGCCAGCAGCCGCACCGTTCCAGCACGCGGCGCGGTCACACCATGCTGCATCTTCATCGCTTCGAGCACGGCCACTTCCTGCCCTGCCTGCACCTGATCACCTTCAGACACCATGACCGATACCAGCAGGCCCTGCAGCGGTGCCGCCGCGCCCACACTCCCCGCCGGTGTATCCACCTGCGCAGCCGTAAGCGTGGCGTCCGCCGGATGGTCACCGGAAACAGACCGCAGACCGGTATCAGCTGATGCAGCAGCAACCAGTTCCGGCCCATTGCGGTCAATAAACCGCGTGTCGACCTTCCACGCTGAAAGATCATCATGGGCCAGCAGCGCACGCAGGAAGGTCTGGTTCGTTTCAACACCCCCAACGGCACACTCGCCCAGCGCCCTGTGCGCCTGACGCATGAGGCCTGGCCAGTCCTGGTCAGCGCGACGGATGATCAGCTTCGCCAGCAAAGAGTCGAACTGCGGATTGGTCGCATATCCGGCAAACCCATGGCTATCAACGCGGATGCCCGGCCCGCCCGGCATATCAAAAGTGGTCAGCGTGCCCCCGGACGGCCGCACCGTCCCGTCACCGGACATGCTCTCCGTATTGAGCCGCAACTGCACAGCCGAGGCGGCGGGAACAGGCAGCGTATCAAGACCGCATTCCGACACACGACGTCCTGCAGCAAGACTGAACTGCAGCGCCACCAGATCCAGCCCGGTAATTTCCTCCGTCACCGTGTGCTCGACCTGAATGCGCGGGTTGCACTCGATGAAGTGGAAGGGCGCGTTGTCCCCCTCCACAGATGCATCAAGCAGAAACTCGATGGTTCCAAGGCCGAGATAACCGGATGCCGTTCCAAGCTTTACTGCCGCATCAAGAATGTTCTGCCGCAGGGCCGGGCTGAGATTTGGTGCTGGCGCCAGCTCGATGAGTTTTTGATGACGACGCTGGATCGTGCAGTCGCGCTCCCAAAGATGAGCGACATCTTTTCCATCACCGGCAATCTGCACTTCGATGTGGCGCGCGCTCGGCAGATAGCGCTCCATGTAAAGTGACCCGTCACCGAAGGCGCTGAGAGCTTCAGCAGACGCCTGCGCAAAGGCCGCCGGGATGTCATCCGCATGGTCGATGATCCGCATGCCGCGTCCGCCACCGCCGGCCACCGCCTTGAAGATGGCAGGTGCTCCGTCCAGTGAGGCAAAGAACACTTCAGCAGCTGCCTGGTCTGCAAGAACACCAGACCCCTCAATGAGCGGCAGATGATTGGCCGCAGCCAGCGCCCGCGCCGCCACCTTGTCTCCAAGTTGCGCCAACGTCTCTGGCCGTGGGCCAATGAACGTCAGGCCTGCATCCAGACAGGCCGCGGACAGCTCGGCGCTTTCAGCCAGCAGGCCATAGCCCGGGTGGATGCTGTCGCATCCGTGAGCCTTTGCCGTCTCAACAATGGCGGCTACATCCAGATAGGCGGCGACACCTGCTCCCTTCAGCTGGACCGCATGATCCGCGATCTGCGTGTGCAATGCGCCTGCATCATCCGGCGAATGGACAGCGACGGTTTCAATGCCAAGACCCGCCGCAGCACGGGCGACGCGCACGGCAATCTCGCCGCGATTGGCAATCAGGCACTTGTGATTCGAGGTCAAACTGGTGTCCCTGGCAGATATTTTTTGTTTTTTCGCGCCGCATACTGGCAGGGCTTGGCCTCAATCAAAAGGGGGATTAGGCGCAGATTTCTGCGGTCTTCCATTGGCCAGCTCCAAACTGGGCCCTTGAACATATGCGGCCAGCACCTTAACTGACATCTTGTCAGTTAAGCAAAAATACTGTTCTCTCAGCCACAAAGCGACATATCCCCGACGTAAAGCCCCAAAAAGTCGGGCGCAATCAGGTGAGCACCATGACACTTCAGGAAACATCCATCACGGCCAAGCCGGAGCACATTGACGTGCTGATCATCGGCGCAGGTATTTCCGGCGTAGGCGCTGGCTACCACCTCAAGGCCAACTGCCCAGGCAAGAGCTTTACGATTCTGGAAGGTCGCGAAACCATGGGCGGCACCTGGGACCTGTTCAAATATCCTGGCATCCGCTCTGACTCCGACATGTATACGCTGGGCTATTCGTTCCGCCCGTGGACGAACCCGAAGGCCATCGCCGACGGCCCCTCAATCCTGGAATACGTCAAGGACACGGCCCGCGAACACGGCATCGACAAGCACATCCGCTACTCGCACAAGGTCATCAGCGCCGACTGGTCGACACAGGATGCCCTCTGGCACATCAAGGCAGAACGCGGCCCCCTGAAAGAGCCGGTCAACTTCACCGCCAACTTCCTCTTCATGTGCGGCGGCTACTACAACTACGACGAAGCTTTCACACCGGAATTCGCCGGCCGCGAGGACTTCAAGGGCGACGTCATTCACCCGCAGTTCTGGCCGGAAGACCTGGACTACACCGGCAAGAAGGTCGTGGTAATCGGGTCCGGCGCCACAGCCATGACGCTCGTTCCCTCCATGACCGACAAGGCCGGACACGTCACCATGCTGCAGCGGACCCCCACCTATGTGGTGTCGCGCCCGGGTGAGGATGCGGTCGCCAACTTCCTGCGCAAATATCTGCCAAGCAAACTCGCCTATGGCCTGACCCGCTGGAAGAACGTGCTGTTCGGCATGTACTTCTACCGCATGTGCATGAAGCAGCCAGCCAAGGTGAAAGACTATCTCCTCGGCATGGTGCGTGAAGAGCTGGGCAAGGAAGAAGTGAAGAAGCACTTCACGCCGCCCTACAATCCGTGGGACCAGCGCGTATGCCTCGTGCCCGACAGCGATCTCTACGAATCGATCAAATCAGGCAAGGCGTCCGTCGTCACCGACCACATCGAGCGTTTCACCGACAAGGGCATCCAGCTCAAATCCGGTGAGACACTGGAAGCCGACATCATCATCACAGCTACAGGCCTGAAGCTGCAGGTCTGGAACGGGCTGGATGTCTCGGTAGACGGCGAGGTCATGACCGCCGCTGACACCATGGCCTACAAGGGCTTCATGTATTCCGGCATTCCCAATCTGGCCTCGTCCTTCGGGTACACCAATGCTTCGTGGACGCTGAAGTGCGACCTGACCTGCGAATATGTCTGCCGCCTGCTCAACCACATGGACGCCAATGGCCTGGATCAGGCAACGCCAAGCTTCACCGAAGGGGAAGTAGAAGTTGAGCCCTGGCTTGATCTCAAGTCCGGCTATGTCCAGCGCGCCATGGAGAGCTTCCCCAAGCAGGGCTCCAAGACCCCCTGGAAGCTGCATCAGAACTACGCCAAGGATCTGGTCATGTTGCGCTTCGGCAAGCTGGAAGATGACGGCATGGTTTTCTCCAAAAAACCTGCAGCGAAAACCGCTGCTGCACCAGCCGCTATTGCTGCTGAATAGCAGCCTCCGCTAAACAAGAAATCACGCCCACCCCGCAAAACATGCAGGGTGGGCGTTTTCTGTTCAGCGTCACCGCAATCCGTCTGAGCGTTACGCTGCAAAGCCACCGAAAATGACTTCAAGCTTGTTGCCAAACGGGTCACGCACATAAGCGGTGTGCACGTCCGGGTTGGGGTAACCATCCCGTGGCCCCGGCTCCCCCTCACACACTCCCCCACTGGCAATAGCGAAAGCGTGGAAGGAGTTCACTTCTTCCCTATCAGCCGCCTTGAAACAGATGTGGGTTCCATTCCCTGCTGAATAGGGCTGCTTGTTGAAAGGCAGCATGATGAGGAAGTCGACAGTCTCCTTGCCATAGGCTGCGAACGCATCAGTTGTTGCCAAACGCGAGCAACCAAGCGTCGCAAGAAGGCCATCATAAAAGGCGGCACCGTCCGCAATTGACGGGACACCTACACTGAGGTGGTCAATGATCTGCATGTTCCTGGATCCATAAATTGAGTTCTTGATGGGCGATCAGTCTGCGGAGGTGGCCCATGTCACCACCCCCGCAAACGAATTGAGCTCGCGCTCTGTCGATCAGACAGACACCGACTTAGAGGTCAGTTGCCTTGGTGTGCTTGATGTCTTCCCACTTGGACTCAGCTGTGGCGATCGTTCCGGCCTTGTCCTTCTGGTAGGCGTTGAAGATTTCTTCGTTCAGGAAGACATAAAGCTTGCCGTCCCTGACGTCCGCAAACTGCGGATCGCCATCAAACTTCTTGCCGACAGACACACCATAGGTACAAAACCCGCCGTTTTGCGGTACGTAGCTGGCAGGGTTCGCCTCAAACGATTCCATGTTCTCTTCGGAAGCGAAGTAGTAGGCAACGCCATCATGCACTGCCGTGTAGTCCGCATTGCCGGCAAGGCGGTTGCCGATATCAATAAACGCAACCGGGTCAACGCCGTGAAGGCCAAGGGGCGCACCAGCGGCTGTGAGACCGGGCACCACATTGTGTTCATCCGCCGCGAAAGCCGGCGCGGTTGCAGCAAGGCCCGCCAGTGCAATAGCAGCAGCGGCAATAAGTGTCTTGGACATTGGAAAACTCCTATCAATTTGGTCAGTCACCGGATGAATGGAGCATCCCGGTAAGGGGATGTTTGGTGACGACAGGAGCGATCTGAGGGTTACCGGACGCGAGATCAACGCCGCGGCCAAAATCACGGACGAACTGCATCGCAATCAGGACGATGTGCAAACTTCAGGACAATTCCTGATGAAAACGCCGATCTCTAGGCAGACTGGCGACGCATCTGCGTAGGTGCCACGCCAAACTTATCAGCGAAGGCCCGTGTAAAGGCTGCAGGCGAGCGGTAGCCATACTGCGCGGCCACCTGCTGCACCGGCACCTGCGACTCCGTGAGCAGCGAAAGCGCTTTCTGCAACCGCCAGTCAGAAAGGTAATGCATAGGACCTTGCCCAAAAATCCGGCTGAACTGATCCGCGAACCGCGTGCGTGACATTCCAACTTCAGAAGCCAGAGACGCAACAGTCCAGGGGTCTCCCGGGCGTGAGTGAATGAGCTCCAGGGCTTTGCCAATCTGAGGGTGATGCAAGCCACTCAGTACGGTCGCCAAGCGCTCGTCTGCACCAATGCCGAGACGCAGCACCTCGACGAAAACAACTTCAGACAGACGTCGCACCGCCGACCCGGAGCCTGCGGCATCCTGAAAAATGCGCCGCGTCACGAGCCGAAGGGTTTCATCGAACCAGGACTCCTTTGCTCTGTCCGCAGCACTCGCCAGAATATGGTCCGGCATCGCGCGCAGGATTGGATGGTCAGCGCCCTGCCGGAAAGACAGATGTCCGCAGATCATTTGCGTCGAAGCCGCAGGGTCACCTTCACCAACGACAAGAACGTGATCTCCCTTGTACCCGGCGTCCTGCAATACAGTTTCAAGCGGTGGCGCTGGGCGCCCGGGAGCATCCGCCAACTCATGAGCTTGCCCTCTTGGAATGAGGATCAGATCGCCCGGTCCAAGGTCAACGGCTGAACCGGAGGCAACACGTACGTGACACCGCCCCTGCACGACCAGATGAAACCTGGCGGCCTGTTCATACGGCGGGACGGCCACCGCCCAGGGAGCAGAAAAATCTGTACGAAAGTAGAGCGCGCCCTGAAGCGCCAGGGCATCAAATATGTCCTCAAGAACATCCATGATCCGCAGGACCTCCCTTTCACTGCAGCATGCAGCATTCGGCCACACAAATATGTGCCGTTGTCGCCAAACACGATGCACTTTCTTGTGAGGAGCACCCTCAGGCAGGTGATTGCAACCGGGCTGAATGCCCCAAATTGCGGTAGAACAATGTCAGTCAAACGTTCCTGCAGCCAGAGTGAGCCCATGACCAAACATCACACCGACGCCGCCACCCTCGCTGACGAGATAATCGCAGCCACGAATGGGGATATTGTCCTCGCCATGCCGCTGGGATTGGGGAAAGCCAACCTCACCTGCAATGCGCTGTTTGCCCGGGCCATGGCGGACCCGTCAGTTTCCCTGACGATCCTCACAGCGCTCACTCTTGAAAAACCCAATCCGGGAAACGAACTGGAGCGCGCATTCATCAAGCCTGTGATTGACCGGCTGTTCGGTGACTATCCGGAACTCGATTACGTGCAGCCGCTACGCAAAGGCACGCTGCCGGACAACATCACCATCGTCGAGTTCTTCTTTCTCGCCGGCAAATGGCTTTCAACGCCAGCAGCCCAGCAGAACTACATCTCCGCCAACTATACCCACGCGCTGGGCGCAATCCTTGACCGCAAGCCCAACGTGCTGGCGCAGATCGTCGCCCGGCGGGACACACCGGACGGCCCGCATATTTCGCTGAGCTGCAACCCGGACCTGACGGTTGATCTGCTCAATGCCCGGGATACCGGCACCATCAGCCCCATCATGGTGGCGGAGGTGAACGACAATCTTCCCTTTATGGGCGGTGACGCGGAGTACGCGGAAAACGAGATCGACCACGTGCTGGAAGGCCACAACTGGCCGCTTTTCGCCCCGCCCCGCGAGCCCGTAAACCTGACAGACCACGCCATCGGCCTGCAGATCGCCCGTCTGGTGCCTGATGGCGGCACCCTTCAGATCGGCATTGGCTCGATCGGCGACGCTGTCGCCGCCGGCCTCATCATGCGCCACCGCAAGAACGATGACTTTCGCGAGGCCGTCACCAACCTTGAGGGCAACAGCATCAGCGGACCGGCCCACATGGAGCCATTCGACTCCGGGCTCTTCGGGGCAAGCGAAATGTTCGTGCCGGCCTTCCTCGACCTGATCGAAGCGGACGTTCTCAAACGCGAAGTAGACGGCGTCTGCCTGCAGGCCGGTTTCTTCCTCGGACCGTCCGACTTCTACCAGCGCCTGCGCGACATGGATGAGACACAGCGGGCCCGCATCGCCATGCGGCCGGTGTCTTACGTCAACGAACTGTACGGACCGGAAGAAGAAAAACGCCGTGCCCGGACGAATGCGCGCTTCATCAATAGCGGCATGATGGCAACCCTTATGGGTGCTGTTGTGTCGGACGGACTGGAAGATGGCCGCGTGGTATCGGGTGTCGGCGGCCAGTACAACTTCGTGGCACAGGCCTTTGCCTTGGAAGGCGCACGCTCAATCATCGCCATTCGCTCAACCCGCGAGGGCGCGAACGGTGCTGAAAGCAACATACGCTGGTCATACGGCCACACGACCATTCCCCGTCATCTGCGCGACATCGTCGTAACGGAATACGGCGTGGCAGATTTGCGCGGCAAGTCAGACGCTCAGGTCATCGCCGCCATGCTGGCCATCACAGACAGCCGCTTCCAACCGGAATTGATGGAAACCGCGAAGAAGGCCGGAAAGCTGGCCGCGGACTATGTCATGCCCGAAGGCGCCTGCCGCAACACGCCCGACGCCCTGGCACGCAAACTCAGCGCGACGAAAGCCAAAGGAGACCTCCCGGCCTTCCCGTTCGGTTCAGACTTCAACGATGTCGAACAGCGGCTGATACCCGCCCTTGGTGAAATGCGTGCGGCTGCCACTTCGCCCTTGGCCGCAATCAGCCTGGCTCTTACGGGGAGAGGCAGTGGCTCAGCGGATGAGGAAGAGGCTGTGGCACGTATGAACCTGAACGCTCCCGCCAACATACGCCAAAAACTCTACGCCGCCATGCTGCGCGGCGCCCTGCGGAAGACGACGGCTGGCTAGTCCAGCGTGCGCTGATAGCGCATCACCGCCAGCACACCGACGACGAAGGTGAAGAGGCAAATAGCCATCAGGGGCACCTGTATGTCCGTAAAGTCGGCGCCTTTGAGCATGATCCCGCGGGCCATGCGAAGGAAGTGCGTGAGCGGTAGTCCTTCGCCGATGATCTGCGCCCAGTCAGGCATGCCCCGGAAAGGGAACATGAAGCCGGACAGCAGGATCGACGGTAGAAAGAAGAAGAATGTCAGCTGCATGGCTTGCATCTGTGATTGCGCAAATGTCGAGAACATGAACCCAAGCGCCAGATTGGCCACGATGAAAAGCATGATGCCCACCAGCAACAGCGACAGTGATCCCGCAAATGGCACACCGAAGACGAACTTCGCCGCCGTCAGGACAATGACCGTCTGCACGCCGCCGACCACAACATAAGGACCGATCTTGCCGACCATGACCTCCGCCGGTTTCGCCGGCATGGCGAGGAGGTTCTCCATGGTGCCGCGCTCGCTCTCCCGCGTCATCGCGATGGAGGTGATCATCACGGATGTCATGGTGAGGATGACACCCAGAAGGCCCGGCACGATGTTGTACTGCGTCAGACCTTCAGGGTTGTAGCGGGCATGGACCACCACTTCGACAGGCGCGGGCTCCTGGGCCAGATGCGCAAGGGGGCCCTTGAGGTCATGGCGGAGAGCACGATTGACGATCTGGGCCGCACGACCGACAGCGTTGGAGGATGCAGCCGGATCAGACGCATCCGCCTCGATCAGCAACTGAGGGCGGTCGCCGCGGATGAGCCGCTCGGTGAACCCTGCGGGGACCGTCACAACAAAGGCAACCTCTCCCCGTCGCAACAGGTCAGCCGCCTCCTCATGATCACCGATCTGCTGCCGGAAATCATAGTAGTCAGACGTTTCCATCGCCGTGAGAATGGTGCGGGTGATCGAGGTCTGTTCTTCCAGTAGCACGGCGGCGGGCAGTTGCTTGGGGTCCAGGTTGATGGCGTAGCCAAACAGGATCAGCTGCATGATCGGGACACCCAGCATCATGGCAAGCGTCAGCCGGTCCCGCTTCATCTGGATGAGTTCCTTGATGAAGATAGCGGCAATGCGCGCGTACGCGGAACCGAACAGCGTATGCCCGCGAGTGCTCATCAATGCACCCGAAGATCGCCGCCGGTGCGCGACATCAAGGCGATGAACGCATCTTCCAGACCCGGCTCAACTTCCTCCCAGCGGGCCGCAGAAGCATCAACGGTTTCAATTGCTTTCTCGAGGGCTGCACGATCACGGCCACTCACATGCAACGCCGCCCCGAAATACGCCGCATGCTCAACACCCGGCTGCGCTTCCAGGTACGCGGCGAGAGGACGTACGTCATCCCCAACACCCTTGAAGGTGATCAATCCGGACTCGGCAATGACATCGCTCACCCGGCCTTCGGTGATCAGCTTGCCATAGGCAAGGTAGACAATCCGGTCGCACCGTTCTGCCTCATCCATGTAGTGGGTGGAGACAAGGACCGTCAGACCATCCGATGACAGACGATGGATCTCATCCCAGAAGTCGCGGCGCGCCTGCGGGTCCACGCCCGCCGTCGGCTCATCCAGCAACAGCAGGCGGGGCTGGTGCATGGTGACCGCCCCAAGTGCCAGCCGTTGTTTCCAGCCACCGGACAGGGCACCGGCCAACTGGTGCTGCCGGTCTTGCAGGCCGAGGGTCTCAAGCGTCCGGTCCACACCGTCTGACAGATGCTCCAGCTCATAGAGACGGGCAACAAATTCGAGATTTTCTCGGATCGTCAGATCACCCCAGAAGGAAAACTTCTGGGTCATGTAGCCGGTCAGCCGTTTGATCGCGGCACTCTCGCTCAGAATGTCATAGCCCAGCGCACGGCCCTCACCTTGCGTCGGCTCAAGCAACCCGCAGATCATGCGGATGGTTGTGGTCTTGCCAGATCCGTTGGGCCCCAGAAACCCCCAGACCTGTCCGGACGGCATCTGAATATCCACACCGTCGACAGCTGTCTTGTCGCCGAACCGTTTGACAAGCCCGCGCACGTCAATTGCCAGGTCGCTTGAGGAAGGAGTGTTCATGGCACCCTCACATCCACCGGCTGCCCGGGGCGCAGCGTGGTGCCGCTCACAGGCTTGGCCTCGACAAGAAACACCAGAGTGTCCCGCGACTCTTCGCTGTAGATGACAGGCGGCGTGAACTCGGCCTCACGCGCGATATGGGTGACGCGTGCCTCCACGCGCTGGCTGTTCCCATCAGCAATAACCGCGACCGTATCACCCGGCTGAAGTCCCGAAAGGGCATCCTGCGGCACGAAGAACCGGACCTTGAGGCCATTGTCAGGCAGAACGGCGATCACCGGCGCACCGGCAACCACAAACTCGCCGATACGGTTGAAGACTTCTTCGACTGTGCCTGACGTACGGAGGACTACACTGCGCTGATCGTGATGCCATTGGGCCTGCGCCACCGCATCAACAGCAGCGTCACGGGCTGCCGCAGCTGCGACAAGGGCATCATCACGTGCAGAAAGCCGCGCCGTCTCCAGATTGGCCTTTGCCGTATTCACACGGGCCAAGGCAACGCTGTATCGGGCCGTTGCTTCATCGCCGCGCGCCTCAGATGCAACGCCGCGCTGTACCAGTGCCAGAGACCGATCTCGCTCAGACCTTGCCAGACGCAAATCCGCATTGGCCTCAGACAGCTGGGCCTCGAATGCCCGCATCTCCTGCGTCCGGACGCCTTTCTCCAGATCGGCCAGCTGTGCAGCGGCCTGATCCATCCGGGCCGACGCCTCTTCGACCGCGGCCGCCTGCAGGTCATCATCAAGGGCGAACGCCAGATCACCCTGAGACACGCGCTCACCCTCTGACAAGGGAGCCTGCGTCAGCCAGCCGGCTGACGGAGCTGCGACATAGACAAGCTCCGCTTCCACATAACCGGTATAGACCGCATCATCCGCACCCGGCCCACACGCAGTGGCAAGCAGCGCGAGACAGGCGGCCAGCAACACAAGAGGTGCACGCGTCGTCATGCGGTCCGCCTTTCGTCGATGGCCAGCGCTTTCTTCAGATGCTGCACGTGCAGCGCAATCAGTGCTTCAACATCGACACGCGCTTTCGGGTCGGTCTCAAACACGACGCTCCAGATACCGGAAAAGGCAATCGGCGCCGCAACAAGGCGAGCTGCCAGCATTGGCTCCGGCGCGTCGATCTCTCCTGCCTTGTGCGCACGCGCCAGAAGCCCTGCCACTGCCGCAAGCAGGCGGTCCAGAACATCCTCGCGATAGGCCTGAACAATCTGGGGAAATGTGCCGGCCTCGGAGATGAGCAGCTTCATGATCTGGGGAAGCTGCGTATTGCGGATAAGATGCGGCACAAATTGCGCCACCCCATCAAGCGCCTCACCGACCGAAGGCGCGTCGCGCATCAGACCCTCCATGCGCTCCACATTGGGGATGGCGACGTTGCGAAGGACGGCTTCGAAGAGGTCTTCCTTCGAGGGGAAGTAGAGGTAGACCGTTCCCTTGGACAAAGAAGCCGTCCGCGCAATGTCGTCCATGCGCGCCGCTGCAAAACCCTTTTCCACAAAGACCTCAAGAGCCGCTGCCAGCATGGCCTGCCGCCGTTCGTCCTTTGCATCATCTGTCCGTGCCCGTTGCATGTTCGATCCATTAAATAACTGACCAGTCAGTTATTTAATGGATCGAACATGGAATTGCAAGCAGCCCGACCTCCAGACTTACTGAAGAAACATCAGATTTGCTGTCAGACTCGAGAAGTCCGCATGTTTCCGGCCGAATAGATCAACCAAGGTGTTCCTTGCGCAGCTTGCACATCATGCCCGCCCAGAGTTTTGGGCCGCCCTGTTCAAGCACGGCCGCCATTTCAGAGTGTTCGCTCGATGCAGGCAGATACTTCCGGCCCCAGATTGCCATCTGGGCGATGACAGGCAGCAGCTCGATCCCCTGCTCCGTGAGGCTGTAGATACCCTTCTGCTTGTGCGACGGGTCATCGGCACGGGTCAGAATCCCCTGCGCCATCAACATCTTCAGACGGTCAGACAGCATGTTGGCTGCGATCCCTTCCTCAGACTGGGTGAGCAGATCACGGAAATGCCGCCGGTTGCCCAGCGTGATGTCGCGAATGACCACGAGGGTCCACTTGTCACCCAGAATTTCCACCGCAAGGTTTATCGGGCACCCGGACCGCTGCTGCTTCATTGGCATCCCAGCCTTGTAATTCAAATACGCTTGTTCATACTGATAAGATATTCTTACCAGTTAAATATATTAATCACTTTCAGGGATGTTTCAATGACGTATGCAACGGCGATTGTCGTAGGCGGGGGGATTGCGGGACTGGCCACCACACGCGTCCTCTCAGACCATTTTGATCAGGTACATCTGCTGGACAGCGACACTTTTCCCAAAGAACCGCATGTGCGCAGAGGCATCTCTCAAGGCCGGCACCTTCATACGTTGCTGCCGGGCGGATTGGAGATCCTCTCAGGCCTGTTTCCTGATCTGCAGAACAGCCTGAGTGCCCATGGCGGTCAGGTGGCCGGTCCTGCCCAATGGTATGCCCTCACGGAGCATGGACAGACATATCGTCTGTCCCGCTTCCAGCCGGAACCGGACGAGGATACGGGCCCCACATCCCATACACGCGTGCAGTCCCGCCCGTTGCTTGAACTGTGCATCCGCGAGGAAGTGGCAAGGCTTCCCAATGTCCATCTGCGCGATCAGGCCAAGGTAACCGCGCCGGTCTTCAAGGATGGCCGCGTCACCGGTGTCCGCCTTGATGTGCTGGACGAGACAATCATCGCAGATCTTATTGTCGATGCCACCGGGCAGGTCAGCCAGACCCTGACCTGGCTGAAAGGCTTCGGCATGCCACGTCCCACGGAAGCCCATGTGAACTGCGATTTCGCCTATTGCTCAAATCTCTTTGAGCCCCATGACCCCGCAGCACTGGGAAACGACGTAGGCTTCCTCATCTCGGCGGCAAAGAAGAGTGACTACCCCAAACGGGGCGGCTCCATCGCCCGGGTAGAGGGAAACAGATGGCAGGTCACGCTCGCCGGACGGCTGGGGGACTACCCGCCGAAGTCCCCGGACGGCTTCATCGCCTTTCTTGCAACCCTGCATGACAGGCGCATCCATGACCTTGTCCAGCAGGCAACCCCTCTGGCTGAACCGCACCAGTACCTGTTTCCCAAGAGCAGGCGCCGCAACTATCACACCCTGACCCAGTTCCCAGAGGGCCTCCTGCCCATCGGCGACGCCATCTGTCACATCAATCCGGGATACGCTCAGGGCATGTCACTGGCATGCCGCCAGGTGGCGGAGCTTGCACGCCTTCTGACTCAACGACGCAACGCCGGAGCACCCCTTGACGGGCTCTGGCGCGAGTTTTTCCCTGCTGCCTATGAACAGACCCGCGCACCCTGGGTATTTGCCGCTTTGAACGACTTCACCAAGAAGGGGACAACCGGCGACTTCCCTCACGAAGATGATGAGGAAATTGCCATCCTCAAGACCCTGAACCGCGCCGCAGACCGGGGAGACGGGGACGCCGCTGCATTGGCGGACGCCATTTTTGACATGCGCCTCCCGCTTTCCGCGGTTCAGGCCGCAACCTGAACTCAGTCAGCCAACGCGCTATGCACAAAACTCACGCAGACCGACCCGTCCCCGACAGCCGATGCAACACGCTTGACCGAGCCTGACCGGATGTCTCCGACGGCGAAAATGCCCGGACAACTGGTTTCCAGGTGAAACGGCTTCCTATCGAGTGGCCACCCGGCCTGCGCCAGATGATCCGCGTCCAGCGTATCCCCGGTACGTACAAACCCCTTTTCATCCCGGATGATCCTGTCATCCAGAAACCCGGACGCAGGCTGCGCGCCGATGAAGAGGAACAGATGGGTGGCATCCATCGCTGTGGCTTCACCGGTCTGGTTGTTGCGCACATGGATGGTTTCGATGCCCGCTTCCCCTTCCAGCCGCTGGACTTCCGTATGCACAAGAAGATCGATGTTCGGCGTGCTCTCAATCCGGCGAATGAGATATTGCGACATGGTGTCCGCCAGGTTGTCGCGGCGGATGAGAATGGACACCTTGCGCGCCCGGCTCGACAGATACACAGCCGCCTGCCCGGCTGAATTGCCGCCGCCCACAATGACCACATTCTGGTCACGGCACATCATGCCCTGAATGTGGCTGGCGCCGTAGTGCACGCCGACACCTTCAAACCGGGAAAGACCTTCAATATCCGGCTGCCTGTATATGGCGCCAGACGCAATGATGACAGCGCGAGCCGTCAGCTCTCCGCCGCAATCAAGCCCAATGTGATGACGCGGCGCCCCGCAGGTCAGCGAGACCGCCTCCTGGGCAATGGCCACTTCAGCGCCAAACTTCTGCGCCTGCAGAAAGCCGCGCCCGGTCAGCGCCTGCCCTGAGATACCCGTGGGAAATCCCAGATAGTTTTCGATGCGAGAGGACGACCCCGCCTGGCCGCCAATGGCGCATTTTTCCAGCACCGCAACGTCCAGCCCTTCAGAGGCCGCGTAGACAGCAGCTGCGAGGCCCGCCGGTCCACCCCCGATCACGGCCACATCAAACTCAGCATTGCTCGGCAGTTCAGCGGTCAGCCCAAGACAGTCCGCCACTTCCTTGATGGTCGGCTGCGACAGGCGGGTATGGCCGCAGATGACCAGAGGCTTGGGGCAGGTTTCCGCATCAAGCTGCTGGCGCCGCGCGGCATCCGCAGACGAGGTCGCATCCACCATCGCGTAGGGCACAGCATTGCGCGACAGAAACTCACGCAGCCCGGCAGCCTGCTTCTCCGTTTCGTGACCGACGATGATGATGTCGCCTAGGTGTTTGGAGATCATGTTCATCCGTCTCAGGATGAATGCCTGCAGGATCTTCTCTCCCAACTCGGCCTCTACAGCCAGCAGGTCCCGCAACCGTTGATTGGAAACCTTCACAACCCGAAGGTTCGTTTTGGCAGCACCGGCCACAAACGCACCGCGCCCGGTCATGGTCACCGTCTCGCCGCTGAAGCCGCCCTTGGTGTGGGTATAGACAATGTGCTCGCCACTTTCGTCCCGGCGCAGGATATCCATCTCCCCATCCTGCACCAGATAGAACGCAACATTGCGATCGCCGATTTCCCAAAGCCGCGTCCCGGCGGGAACAGCAAGCTCTTCGCCATAGACAAGCACCTGCAGCGCTTCGGCCTCAGAGAGAAGCGGATAGAGTTCATCCATCCGCCCTTCCACACCTGCAGCCCATGGCGGCGCATCGCTGGCGGCTGGGGAACCGGCGTCAGACTGGCTCATGGGAAAACTCCTCAAACTGGAATGAACAAGACATAACCACTGCACTTGTCATACGAGCGCATCAGGGCCCCGGTTTGCAAATGCCGTAGGCCGGAACGACCGCCGCCCAAGGCCGGCACCGGTGATCAGACTAGTATCCTTTTGCAGGCAGCCGCCAGCATCTCCCCAAGTCGCGGATTATAAGCCGGGAAAAGATGCGCCTCGATCGCCTCAAGCTCCATGAGCAGTAGCTTGCCCTGATGCGGCACCACGTCAATGCGGGTCGCCAGACTGGGAGCGGGCAAAACATCCAGAAAAGCCCGGCAGGCATCAATTTCCTCTGAACCGGGATGATAGGCCTCGTCTGCACCGCCGTGATGGGTATGGATCAGATAGTTTCCAGCGGCCGGACGCTTGCGCAGCGCATGGGAGAATTCCCGCTCGACAAACACGAAGGACAACTCGCCGTCATCCAGAATTCCATCAACAAACGGCTGTGCGAAATGCGTGGCGGGCACAATGTCCGAACCGTCTTCGTCAGCGCCCACATGGCGCATGTCGAATCCGCCGCCGCCATAGAGCGGTTTCAGCACGATGTCCCGCGTGCCCAGACGATCACGCAGCGCATCAACTGTAGTTCCGGCCGCATCCACAAAGGCACTTGGAATGACCGGCAGCCCTTTGGCTTCCAGTTCTCCCAGATACCGCTTGTTCATGTTCCAGAAGATCGTGAGCGGGTCATTGACGACCGGTGCATGCGCTGCGGCGCTGCGCAGAAAGGCTGAGAAGGCCTCCGGCTTTTCTTTGTAATTCCAGGTGGTGCGGACGAAATAGAGGTCGAAATCCGCGACATGTGGGTCAACCTGCTCCCAGTCAACTTCGATCAAATCCATACCCGCGCGCGCAAACGCCGGCATAAAGGCCTGCAGCTCCACATCATGCTCGAAGGAGTCCGGCCATCGATCAGGCGACGTGGTCAGGTTATGCTTGCAGGCAAGGAAGGCGATCTTTGGGGTAGCGCTCATGGAGTCTCACTCTGACAAACTCAAAAGTACAACGTGACAAGCATACGCCGGCCCGCCGCATGCCCCGACCAATAATTGAGTTAGGAAGCCATGGATCTGAACGACACCATCGCTGCATGGGATGGCAAGTCAGTCGATGCGATCACCCGCATCTACAACGCGCACAATAGAACAGCTGAGTTTGGCAGCGAGTTGATCAACTGCCTTGGTGACCCTGAAAGCGAGCGCGGCGTGACATGGCTCATCAAGCATCATCTCGAACAAGGCTGGATCACACAGGACAGCGGCCCTGAACCACATGAAATCGTCACCATGGTGAATGCCCTACCAGCGTTCACACACTGGGAAGCCCGACTGCATGTGCTGCAGTGTCTTGATCACCTCGACATACCAGAGTCTGCCACCGCACCGCTTGCGACTTATCTTGAGACGGCCATCACAGACACCGCAAAGTTTGTGCGGGCGTGGGCCTATCACGGCTGGTGTGTCCTCGCAGAGCAGCACCCGGCCTATCTGCCTCATGCGGTGGCCCTATTGGAAGCAGCGCAAATTTCTGAGAGCGCGGCGTCTGTGAAGGTCAAGGTCCGCAGAGCGCTGCAGAAACTTGTCCGGCGCTAGACCCAAAGCCCGTTGCTCTTTGTTCTTTGCCCGGAAGATTTGGCCTTATTTAACCACTCCAGGGGTTCAATCATTCCGGCGAGATCGGAGGACAAGTGGCTCAACTTCTACGCACTTTGCAGAGCAAATACTGGCCTGAAAGCCGGGATGGCGCAGAACTCCTGGTAGCTTCCGAACGCACCTTTGCAACCTTCTGCCTACTTGCAGGTGTATCCGGCACACTCGTCTCGATCACCAACCTGCCGTATTTCCACGTTCACCCGTTTCAACTCATAACGGGCCAGTTGATCGCGCTGGGATTTTTGATCGCACCCCTGCTGATCAATGGCCACAAATCATTCGCCCGCCGAATGACTTTGACCGGCTACGGTGCGATGGCAATTCTTCTGCTGATGTCGCTCAGCATCGGCACCCTGATTTCGTCATCCAGTCTTCTGCTGCTGCCTGCCATTTCCGCGTTCACACTTATTCTGGGTTGGCGGTTCGGCCTGGCCGCAACCCTTGGGTCTTGCGGTTCCTTTGCCGTTGGCTACTTCCACAATCTGTCCACACCCAGCGCAGTGGCGCCCGACCCCGCCTATCTGGTCAGCCTGATATGCGGCGCCGTCATCCTGTTTCTTGGCAGCACCATCTACCGGCGCGAAATGCAGCGCGCGACAAATCGGATTGAAGCAGAGCGCAGGCGCGCCAAGGAAGCGGATCGCGCCAAGTCTGAATTCCTGGCAATGATGAGCCATGAAATCCGCACACCGATGAATGGCGTCATCGGTATGTTGCAGCTTCTCGCCATGTCGGACATCGGGCAAACCGAGCGGGATCAGGCACGCACGGCTTTGGGCTCAGCTCAGTCGCTCCTGACCATCCTCAATGACATTCTCGACTACTCCAAGAATGATGCCGGAGGCGTGGAGTTGCACGAAGCCGCCTTTGATCTGGCGGAAACAATGACGAAGGTCGGCGACCTGTTTCAGCCACTGGCACAGGGAAAGGGCATTGGCTTCAAGGTTCACGGCCTTGACGACCTGCCCCCGCTTGTCGTGACCGATGAAGAGAAACTGCGGCAGGTTGTCGGCAACCTTGCCGGCAATGCCATCAAGTTCACAGATTCCGGCAGCGTGGACGTCACTGTCAAATATCGCCCGACCACGCCCGGGAGTACGTCGGGCCTCTTGAGACTGGACGTTGAAGACACCGGAATCGGCATTCCCCAGGATCAGCAGGATTTGGTGTTTGACCGCTTTCAGCAGATTGAAGCGAGCAACTCACGCCGCTTTGGCGGCACCGGGCTTGGCCTGGCCATCTGCCGCCAGTTGACGGAGATGATGGGCGGCACCATCAGCCTCACAAGTGCGCCGGGGAAAGGCAGCCGGTTCCGCGTTGAGATCCCTTGCGAAAACGCGCCCCGGTGGGCCCATCCGACAAACCAGCCCAGCCATCAAACTGTTGCCATGAAGCAGGCTTACTGAATTCTGCTCCAATAGTGGTCCTGAGCGGATGGGGCGGGTATGGCGGCGACGAGCAAAACGGCACTTCTTGAGATTTCCATCAAAGAGTTCCAGAAACTGGAAGCGCTCACCGAGCGTGTCAGTCCAAAGCTGGCTCTGGTGAAAGATGAAGACGACACATCCATCAAGGATGTGATCGCCCATCGTGCTCACTGGATAGAGCTGTTTCTTGGCTGGTATCGCGACGGGCAGGCTGGAAAAGAGGTGCACTTCCCCGCCGAGGGCTACAAGTGGAATGAACTCAAGCGCTACAACGCAGAACTCAGGCAGCGGCAGGCGAAGCTCTCATGGCAGGAGGCCGTGTCGCAGCTGAAGGCCCGCAACGACGATCTCGTCGCATTCATCGCATCCCATGCCGACAAGGACCTGTATGGCGGCCCCATGAAGGGTGCCAACAACGATTGGACCACTGGGCGGTGGGCTGAGGCCGCCGGCCCAAGCCATTTCCGGTCAGCCGGCAAATATATCAGGGCACGGCTCAAGCAACTCACATAGGCCGCAGTGCGATCTACTCCGCAGCTTCAGAAGCATCACGCCGGTTGAGAAACTTGTAGAGCTGTGCGTCCCAATGGCTGGTGGCGGCAAGCTTGGCGCGCTTGGTCCAAGGCTCAAAGCGCGGCGCGCGGACACCTTCCGGGTGATCCCCCAGAACCGTCACACGCTGGATGACGCGCTCACCGACAAAGTCATTGATGACGAAATGCTGGGTCACCCGATTGTCCCACATGCCGATCATGCCCTGGGACCAGTTGATGCGCGCGGTGAAGCGCGGGTTCTGTACCCAGCGCGTCAGGAAGGCGAGCAGCGCTTCACTCTCAAACGCATTCATCTCGACAATGCGGCGCGTGAAGTGTTCGTTGACGTAGAGCGCCTTCTCACCCGTCTCCGGATGCACCCGCACCACCGGATGAATGGCCATGGCCTCGCGATTGCCATGCGGCCGCGCATCATGAAGCGCAGTCAGGCCTTCCAGCATTTCCTGCATCGGTTCAGAGAGATCATTGTAGGCCGCTATCAGGTTGGTCCACATGGTATCGCCACCCGCTTCGGGACAGGTGACCATGTTGAGGATCGACATCAGCGGCGGTGAGTCCGTGAAGGTGAGATCCGTATGCCACTCATCCGCGATGCCACCTTCGCTGGCAGCAAGCTCAAAGATATGCGGCGACGGCATGTCGGGCTTGGCGAGGTTGGGGTGCGCACCTTCCAGTTCGCCGAACTTTTCACCCAGGGCAACATGCTGCTGCGGCGACAAGTTCTGATCAGGAAACACAAGCACCTTGTGCTCGGTGAGCAGGGATTTGATTGTGGCCACCTCGTCGCCGCTTATGTCAGCCAACTTGATGCCCGAGACTTCAGCGCCCAATGCGCCGGCGAGTTGCCGCAAGGTCAATGCAGTACCCATGCTGTGTCTCCCTTGAACAATATGCTTCTGTTTTTGAGTATCTGGCGAGTATCCAACGGATGCCGCACCATGGCTAGACCAAGACCACTGCTCCCTAGGCGAGAGCCTCAGACAACGCCTCTGCCAGATGGTCAAACACAATGCGGATGCGGCGGCTGGTGCGCAGCTCGCGGTGTGTCACCAGCCAGACCGGCACAACCGGCGCGTCCATGTCGGGCAGCACGACTTCAAGATCATCAAACTGGCTGGCCGCATCCTGAGTGAGAAAGCTTGCCCCCAGTCCTGCACGGATCAACTCGATCAGCATGTGACCGCTTTCAGTTGTCGCCCGCACATTGTCTTCTGTGACCGGTAGCCCCATGCCCTGAAGAAACGGCACCAGACTGCCTGCCGTGTCGAAGCCGATCATCGAAAGGTCTGCGGCTTCCTCAAGGGATGAGGGACGCCCATGACGATCAAGATAGTCCCGCGACGCACAGAGCCGCGCGGACGTCTCATGAACCAGCCGACCGATGAGGTCCGGCTGCTCCGGGCGCGCATGCCGGATGGAGATATCCGCCTCCCGGCGCGTCAGGTCCCGCACATCATTGGACGTGATGACATTGATGGACAGCTTCGGTGCGATCTCGCGCAGGTCACACAGGATCGGCGGCAGATACATGCTGGCGAAGAGCTCCGTCGCCGTCACGCTCACACTGCCTTCCACGTGCTGAGACTGGCCCGATGCCGCAAGCGACACCTTCATGGCCGCATCCCCCATGGCCCGCACATGCGCTAGCACTTCATGGCCCGCCTGCGTCAACCGCATGGTGCGCGGCCCCCGCTCGAACAGGACAACGCCCAACGCCTCTTCCAGTCCGGTAACCTGACGGCTCAGCGTGGGTTGCGTCTGCCCCAGCACCCGCGCCGCAGCCGACAGCGAGCCTTCCTCAGCCGTCGCCAGAAAAGCGCGGATCTGGTTCCAGTCAAAGGCAATGGCGGGCCAGTTCATGGATTTTCGTATACCAGACCGACGAATTTCCGCAATTTCTATCTGAAATACGCATAGCTATGTAAGGCCCCAGACACACCGGCCATCACTACGCAGGAGCCCTCCCCATGGCGCATGAAAGCAAGTTCTGGGACAGCATCGCGGAAAAGTACTTCGCCTCACCCATCGGCAATCCCGAGGCATATGAGGAAAAACTGCGCCTCACCCAGGAACAGTTTCGCCCGGACATGAAAGTGATGGAGTTTGGCTGCGGCACCGGCGGCACCGCACTGCGCCATGCGCCCCATGTGGCCCAGGTCGACGCCTTCGATATCGCAGACGCCATGCTGGCAATCGCCAGACGCCAGGCAGCCGATCAGAACGTCAGCAACGTTGCCTTCCAGCGTGCGGACATCGCCGAAATGGATGTGGCCGATGAAACCTACGACGCCATCCTCGGCAACAGCATCCTGCACCTGATCGAAGACCCTGCGGGCACGGCGAAGGACGTCTACCGGTGGCTCAAGCCCGGCGGCATCTTCGTCTCCAGCACTGTCTGTCTGGGCGACGGCATGAACTGGCTGAAACTCATTCTGCCCTTAGGCCGCGCCATCGGCAAAGTGCCCTATGTGCAGTTCCTCAAAGGCAACCAGCTGGTCAGCTTCATGACCGATGCCGGCTTCAGGATCGAAACCCACTGGCAGCCCAACGACGGACGGACCGTGTTCCTCATCTGCCGCAAACCGGTTTAGCCGAAATCGAACCCCTCGCGTCAGCTGTCCCCATCCGTGTTGACGGTGTACACGGCCGGGATATCCCACGCAGCCTTGATCTTGCCATCGACAAAACGCCAGACCACCGCAGCGTCCGTTTCAAAGGTTTCACCATCCAGCGTCATGCCCGGTGCCGCGTGGGCAACAACGAGTTCATCCCCCAGCGAATAGGCGTTCTTGACCCGGACACCAAACGTGCCGCCGGTAAGTTCGCCAAGTTTCCGGAAGAACTCCTTCAGACCATCAACGCCGTTGTAGTCACCTTCGATCTGCGGAAGAAGCGGGTTGATGTAGGTCCATACAAAGTCATCGGAAAAATTGTCCCGAGCCTCGTCCAGCCGATCCGGTATGAGTTCCGGCAGGGCAGCGATCATGTCGATGTTTTGTTGTGCCATTGCGGCGATCCTCTCACACACCTGGTTGCAGTTTATTCAGCAGCTGAGGCAGGTGCTTTCTTCTGCAGTTCAGCCATCATCTCTTCCACGGTTGGAAGCTTCTTGGCTCCGGCGCTGACATAGTTGCCGCTCGGAGCTGGGTTAAGGGACTCACGCACATCGCGATAGTCATAGGTCCACAGGATCGGCCAGTCCGGCAGGAAGGTGCGGTGCGAGTAGTAGCCAAGCATGTGCTGCACACGTTCCGGGAAGGCCTTCGCCACCTCCCACGGCACCGTCACCGTGTGCGCTTCTTCCGGTGTCAGCTGCGCCAGGGCAAAGCTGAACTGGATGGCAAAGCGCCAGTCATTCTCGGACCGGTTTTCACCACCACCGTGAATGGTCTTGCCGGAATAGAGCAGCGCCGAGCCGGCCGGCATCACCGCCTGCGTGATTTCATCGTCCGTCGCTTCGCGGTTGAAGTAGTCCCACTTGTGGCTGCCGGGAACAACCTGCGTCGCGCCGTTCTCGGCGGTGAAGTCCGTGATCGCCATCAGGCAGCTCAGGGTGCCTTCCGGCGCATCCTTGCCAAGCGGCAGCATGATCGGCCAGTTGCCGACATCACGATGCAGGGTCTGCGCTGGTGAATCCGGGCCGATGATGATCGCCTGCCCCGTGTTCATCCAGTAATCATTGGCAAAGTCGTTCTCTGCCCAGGCATGCAGGAGGTCATGGTCAATGACTTCCGCGAAGGACGGTGCCCGGCGGGCAAGACCGTTGAACCGCTTGGTCTGTGCGCCGCAGAACATCTGCTTCACATCACCGCCTTCAATGCCGGGCTCGAACCCATCTGCATGGGGCTTCAGCTCGTCAATGAGGCGCTGCAGCAGACCGGCGGAAAGAAAATTCTCAACGATTACGCCGCCATCCTCATGGATGACCTTCAGGATGTCAGCAACATCGTCAGTGATATCCAGATGCTTCAACTGGGCAGCCATGAGTTTCTCTCCCGGTCAGTTTTTCAATAATGGATCGATGCGCTTCTTTACATATCAGTTGATATGTTATCTATGACAGAGACAGATCATCGTCAACACCAAAAGAGTTCCGCATGCCCCGAGTCGCTGATCCCAAGGTGCGCCGCGCAGAAGTCGTGTCCGCAGCGGCCGCCCTTATCGCCGCTGAGGGGCCGGAAGCACTGTCCATGCGCAAGATCGCAGAACAGGCCGGCTGCACCATCGGCCTGCTCAATCACTGGTTCAAATCCAAGGATGATCTGATCGAGGCCGTGCTGGACCACGCAGCATCTGCCGGTGTCGATCGCGTCCATGCGGCCATGGACAACCCGGACATCACCATCGAGGACGTGACCCGGGAGTTTCTTCCTCTCGACGACGAACGCTCGGCGGAACTGCGCGTGTGGCTCGTCTTCTGGGCGCTCAGCATCGGTCGCCCCAACCTGCGACGCGGCTACAGCCAGCGTGTCCGGACCATGCGTGAAGAAATCAGCCGTGAAGTCCGGGCGCGCCGCATCGCCACCCGGGACGTGACCCGTTTCGTCGATACGCTGATGGCTGCGCTGGATGGCATTTCAGTCAACGCGATCGCCGAGCCGGACTACTGGACGGCAGACCGGCAGATCGAAACGCTAAGATGGTTGCTGAGAAAATCAGCTTCGTGAACCGAGATATCTCAGAACGCAAACCTGAATGATCTGCTATGCGGATTGGCGGTTTGAGAGCCATACCCAGAAACTGAGAACGATGGCGGAGAGGGAGGGATTCGAACCCTCGGTACGCTTGCGCGCACGACGGTTTTCGAGACCGTCACACTCGATCACCCCGGCACGTCTTCTTTGAAATGACAAACTCAGATCACCAGTTGAAACACTGAGCGCGTACCCGATGAAACTATCGCAGCCCACGCCGGAGCTTCCCGTGCCGGATGTGAAGGAGGCACAGGAATACTATCGCGACCGCCTCGGCTTCGAGATCGCATGGCACAATGAAGAAGGTCGCATAGGTGCGGTGTCCCACGGCGATTGTACGATCTTCTTTCGCGAAAGCCCAGAAGAAGCGCGGCCCGCCGTGTTCTGGATTTTCTCGGAAGAGGTGGATGAGGCGCATGCCACTCTCACACGGCTGGGCGCCAATATCGTCGAGGCACTCACTGACACGCCCTGGGGTCTGCGTCAGTTCACCGTTCGAGATGCGTACGGGAATATCTTCTATTTCTTTCACGATGCGTGAATGTGTGCGGCATCGTCAGAAGCAATGCCGCACACCCAGGTCCGCAGACCCCTTATGCAGTTGACATCCGTCGAACCTACGTGACAAGTTAGCTTGTCTTTTTGATAAGGGGGCTTTTCATGTTTACCTCTGCAAAATCTCAAATCGTGGTGTCTGTCGCCGCCTTTGCGGGCGCCGCCTGCATCTGGATCTTTGCACCCCCGTTTTTCGTGACCGTTCTGTTCACGATTCTCTGTCTCGTGTGGTCAGCGTGGATCATCACCTCAATCTTCAGGGGAACTGATGAACTGAAATCGGCAGGCGTAAGATACGCCCTTGCGGCTGCAAGCGGCGTTGGACTTCCCCTTTCCATCGCGTTTGTGATGCTTGTGGTTGCCATGCCGGAAATTCAGGGAGTGATCACAAGCATTGCTGTGTCTTCGGCGAGCGGGTTATCACCAGCCGCGGTTGGCTTCGCATTGGGGGTGTCATTCACCTTTGTTGTGCTGTGCGCTGTATTCGCCGTCAGCCATTCCGTTTGGTGGGTCTCCAAAAGCTGATGAACGCAGGCATCTGAAACAACAATGAAAAACAGCATCCGCGTTCTGCGTGCAGAGCGACGCTGGACACAGGCCGATCTTGCCAGAGAACTCGGCGTTTCGCGGAATTCAGTCAACGCGATCGAGAACGGGAAATACGACCCGTCATTGCCGCTGGCATTCAAAATCGCTCGGCTGTTTGAACGAACCGTTGAAGAGATTTTCGAAGACGCCGATGCTTAGCACCTAGAGCCAAAAGCGTAGCAGCCTACCCAGCTCAAAGACGTATTGTTGTCTGCAAGGCGATCATCGAAGCTGCGAAGCAAAACATCACGAAACTGATGAAGCTGGCGGAGAGGGAGGGATTCGAACCCTCGGTACGCTTGCACGCACAACGGTTTTCGAGACCGCCCCGTTCGACCACTCCGGCACCTCTCCGCGGGGGCATGGGTGTCAGCGCATTGCGCATGAGGCCCACAGGTCAACAGGGCGCGGACCATAGCCGCGCGGTGTGGCGATCCGCAAGTAGCGAAAGAAGAGAAGCTAGAGGTATCGGGGACAGGCTACTCTGTCGCTGCTTCCCACAAGGCAGCCAGAAACTCCGACAGCCAGTCGATGACCGGGTCCGCCACATCGAAGAACGGGATGTAGTCTTCCAGCACCTCGCGGATGTCGCCATCCAGCGCGGCAGCGAACAGCGCAATCAGCACCACCCAGAAGATGATGAGCAGAAGTCCGCGCAGCAGCGATTGCATGTGGCCGTCTCCCCCGAGATGCGTCTTGTCCGTTTCTAGTCTGTCAAAGAGTAGTCCACCGTCGCCACAACGCGAACCGTCTTTTCAAGCTGGCTTTCCTGGCTGACACCGCCCGTATTGTCGCGTGGGCGGATGACAATGACGCCCTGATTGGCCCGCAGGATACCGCCAAGGTTGGAACCGGAATTGGTGGCGAATTCCTGCGCCCCGGTGCGGGCCGCCGCCGTGGCCTGAGCAATCAGGTCCGGCTTGATGTCGTTGAGGCCGTTGAAGGAATAGGTCGGCCCGCCAAGATCCGCCAGCACCACGCCGCGGCGCACCAGTTCGCCGGTATCCCGGCCCAACTCATCCACCAGCTGGACGTTTTCCGTCCGCAGCAGCAGATTCTGGGCGATGATGTAGCGCGCCTGGCCGATGCCGCCGGAGCGGTAGGCCTGCGCCAGCAGATCCGTCACTTCCAGCCGCTCAAGGCTGATTTCTTCGTTCTTGATGCCGCGCGACGTCAGGAATTCGCGGATCGTGGCCGTGTTGCCGTCGATGACCGCCTGCACTTCGGAAAGGTCATTGCCCGCCGCCGTATAGCGCAGCCGCCACATGGCGAGGTCGGCGGTCACATCGCGCTCCGCCAGGCCTTTGACCGTGACATAGCGCTCCGCCTTGCGGCCTTCATAAAAGCCCGTGCCCACCTGAAACCCGGCAAAGGCAACGCCCGCCGCCAGCACGATGGCTCCCAAAAACCCAAAAGGTCCGCTGTTCATTATCCCTCTCCCGGCAAAAGCACCTGTTACAGTCGCATGAAAGTGATGATCCACGATTCGAGCAACAACATGGCGACACAGGCAGAGCAGCAAGACCAGAAAAAAGGCTTCTCAGCTTTTGACCGCCAGCGTGCCTGGGCCATCCACGCCTTTACGGCGTCCGGCGCGGTCATTGCCATGCTGGCGCTGACAGCCGTGACAAATGGCGACCCGCAGGCGGCGTTTTTGTGGCTGGGCCTGGCTTTTGTGGTGGACGGCCTTGATGGGCCTCTGGCCCGCCGGTACCGGGTGATGGAGGTTTTGCCGCGAATTTCCGGGGAAACGCTCGATCTGGTGGTGGATTATCTCACCTATGTGGTGGTACCGGCCGTGATGCTGGCAGGTCTGGGGCTGCTGCCCGAGGGCTGGGGCGCCGTGACCGCCGGCGTGGTGCTGGCCGTCTCGCTTTACACCTTCGCCAATCAGGACATGAAGACCACCGACAACTACTTCGAGGGCTTCCCGGCCGTCTGGAACGTGCTTGTCCTTTACATGTGGGTGCTGGAGACGGACCCCTGGGCCAATCTGGCGTTGATTGCCGTCTGCGTGGTGCTGACATTTACCAGGCTCAAATTCACCCATCCCATGCGGGTGGTGAAATTGCGGCTGATAACCTTGGTTTTTACCGGCCTCTGGGCTGCGTTGAGCCTGATGATGGTGCTCACCTACCCGACCCCGCCCGGGTGGGCGATGGCAGCCTGGATCGCGCTGATTGCGTACTTTCTGGGCCTCACGGCGCATAGAAGCTTTGTTTCAGGCAGTTAAGCGCGTGAAACGGCCAGTTGCGGCTTGACTTGAGGCCCCCAAAAAGTATGATCCGCGCCCAATCGCCGGGTGTCTTTCGATGTCCGGCGGCTTTTCTTTTGACCAAGGGTATCTCTGGCGCGGACCAATACCGCTGCCTGCATTGTGCCCTCTTTGATATGGACGACGCTCATGTTCGCGGTCATCCGCACCGGCGGTAAGCAGTATAAAGTGGCACAGGACGATGTTCTGTCTGTCGAGAAGCTCGCAGGCGAGCCCGGCGACAAGATTGAAATCGACGAAGTGCTGATGGTCGGCGGCGACGGCGAACCGAAAGTTGGCGCCCCGCTTCTGGAAGGCGCCAAGGTGTCTGCTGAAGTGCTCGGCAATGCCCGTGACCGCAAGGTCCGCATCTTCAAGAAGGTGCGCCGGCATACCTACCGCCGCACAAAAGGCCACCGCCAGCACAAGACACAGATCAAGATCACCGGCATCAGCGCGTAACCCGCAAGCGACCGGTTCTAGAGACAACGGAGACAGACAAGATGGCACATAAAAAAGCAGGCGGCTCATCCCGCAACGGTCGCGACTCAGCCGGCCGTCGTCTTGGTGTGAAGAAGTTCGGCGGCGAAGCCGTGATCCCTGGCAACATCATCATCCGTCAGCGTGGCACCAAGTGGCACCCGGGTGAAAATGTCGGCATGGGCAAGGACCACACGATTTTTGCAAAGGTCGAAGGCAATGTGTCCTTCCGCACCCGCGCAGGCGACCGCACCTATGTATCAGTGGTACCGGCAACCCCGGCATCAGCGGCAGCTGAATAAGAACACGGTGGACCAATTGCCACCGTTTGGTGGCAATCCATTCATGAGGCAATAGCCAACCGGGAGGGAGATGGATCGCCATCTCCCTTTTGTTTTGCTCTCTCGCCATCATGAAAGGACGTCCCATGCGGGCGCAGATGAAGACGAAACGGCTCTTGCTCAGGTGGGTGACAATGGAGGATGCCCCCAGACTGACGGAGCTGGCCGACAACTGGAACGTGGCGCGCATGCTTGCGCGGCTGCCCCACCCCTACCCCAGCAACGGGGCCGAGGAGTGGATCGCCACCCATGAGGATGCCCGTGCCCGCGGCGAGGGGTCTCCCTATGCCATCACGCTGGACGGCGACCTCATCGGCATTGTGGGTGTGGAGATGATGGACAATGTCCATGGGGCCGGCCTCAATGTGGAGCTGGGTTACTGGCTCGGCGAGCCTTACTGGGGCCAGGGGTTTGCGACGGAGGCCGCAAGGGCAGCGGTGACCATCGGCTTTGCAGACATGGGTGTGGGGCATCTCACATCCGGCCACTTTGAGGAGAACATGGCGTCCGGCAGTGTGCTGACAAAATGTGGCTTCGAGTATAGTGGGAAATCCAGACGCCCGTGCCTGGCACGCGGCGAAGACATGCCCTCCCTTGATCTGGTCATGACCCGTGACCGCTGGATCGACGGGCTGGTGCAACAAGGAGACTGAAGGACCGCAATGGCACACACGCTACCCGGCATGAGCGACATCGTGATTGAGACCGCCCGTCTCATCATGCGTCCGCTCGCGCCGGGGGATGCCGAAGCCCTCGCAGCGATTGCCAGTGATGAACGCGTTGGTCTGATGCTCGGCCTGGTGCCATGCCCCTGTTCTGTTGAGCATGCTGAAGGGTGGATCACCAACGCGCCTGAGCAGATTGCTGCGGGTACGGATTACCCCCTGGCTGTGCGTGACAAGGAGACCGGCACTATTATCGCAAGTGCAGGCCTAGACGAGATGGTGGAGCTCGGCGCGTCAGGCCGCGAGTATGAGTTGGGCTACTGGTTCGACCCTGCCTATTGGGGGAGGGGCTTGGCCACCGAGTGCACGGTCGGCTTGCGCGACTGGGCCTTTGAGGTTCTGAAGACTGGCCGCCTGCGCGCCACGTGCCTGCAGTCGAATCCGGCATCAGCAAAGGTTCTCGAAAAGGCAGGCTTCCACTTCACCAACACGACGCTGCGCTATCGGGCCGCCCGCGGTGAGAATGCACTGTGCGACAACTTCCGCATGGACAAGCCCCGCTGGGATTCACTGACACGACCCGCCCATTTGAGGCCCCCTCATGCGAGGAAAGCATCATGAAATTTCTCGATCAGGCAAAGGTCTTTATTGCATCGGGCGCAGGCGGCAACGGCACGGTCTCGTTCCGCCGGGAAAAATACATCGAGTTTGGTGGCCCTGACGGTGGTGACGGTGGCAAGGGCGGCGACGTCTGGGCGGAGTGTGTCCACTCGCTGAACACGTTGATCGACTACCGCTACCAGCAGCACTTCAAGGCCCGCCGCGGTGAGTCCGGTGCAGGCCGCGACCGCTCTGGGCGCGGCGGTGACGACGTGGTGTTGAAGCTGCCCGTCGGTACGCAGATTTTTGAAGAAGACAACGAGACGCTGATCGCCGACCTGACAGAACCCGGCCAGCGCGTCTTGCTGGCACAGGGCGGCAATGGCGGCTGGGGCAATGCCCGCTTCAAGAGTTCCACCAACCGGGCCCCCCGCCGCGCCAATGAAGGTCAGGAAGCCGAGGAGCGCTGGATCTGGCTGCGCCTCAAACTGATCGCCGACGCTGGCCTTGTCGGCCTGCCCAATGCCGGCAAGTCGACTTTCCTCGCGGCCGTTACCGCCGCAAAACCCAAGATCGCCGACTATCCCTTCACCACCCTCACCCCCAATCTCGGCGTGGTGAAAGTGGACGAAGCAGCCTTTGTGCTGGCGGACATTCCCGGCCTCATCGAAGGCGCCCATGAGGGCCATGGGCTGGGCGACCGGTTCCTTGGCCATGTGGAGCGCACCAACGTGCTGTTGCATCTTGTTGATGCCACACAGGAAGACGTGGCCGATGCCTACCGCACCATTCGCGGCGAACTGACCGCCTATGGCAATGGCCTGGACGAAAAGCCCGAACTCGTCGCGCTGAGCAAGGTGGATTCCCTGACACCGGAACTACGCGCGGAGAAGCAGGCCGAGTTGGCACACGTCTCCGGCAAGACACCTATCATGCTCTCAAGCGCCAGCGGCGAAGGCGTGACCGAAGCCTTGCGCGCCATCAACACCTATGTGGCCGAAGTCCGGCAGATGCTGATTGATGAAGCGGAAGCCAAAGAGGCGGAAGAACTGGCCCTCAAGGAACAGCGCCCCGCCCCCAGCGAAGGCTGGCGCCCATGAGTGACCGGCTGGCCAAGGCAAAACGTGTTGTGGTCAAGATCGGGTCCGCCCTGCTGGTGGACGCCGCATCCGGACGCATGCGCCGGGACTGGCTCAAGACACTGGCTGACGACGTGGCCCGCCTGCGCGCCCGTGGGCAACAGGTCATCATTGTGTCTTCCGGCGCTATTGCCGTTGGCAGCAAGGCACTGGGCCTCGGTGCCCGCAACACCCTGGCGCTCGAAGAAAGCCAGGCCGCAGCCGCCTTCGGCCAGATCGGCCTTGCCCGTGCTTACCAGGAGGCTTTGGAAACCCACGACGTGCGCATCGCGCAGGTGCTCCTGACCCTTGGGGATACCGAAGCCCGCCGCTCCTATCTCAATGCCCGCTCAACTCTCACAAAATTGCTGGATTTCAATCTAGTGCCCGTCGTCAATGAGAACGACACAGTGGCGACAACTGAAATCCGCTACGGCGATAATGACCGCCTCTCGGCACGCGTCGCCAGCATGGTGGATGCAGACTGCCTTGTGCTGTTGTCGGATGTGGATGGTCTGTACACCGATGATCCTGTCCGCAACCCGGATGCGACGCTCATCCCCGAAGTCCCCGCCATCACCCGCGACATCGAAGCCATGGCCGGGACGGCGGGCACCGATATGTCCACCGGCGGCATGATCACCAAATTGGAAGCCGCGCGCATTGCCACGGAAGCGGGTGTCCACATGGTCATCGCCAAAGGGGCTGTCGACCACCCCCTCAAGGCCATTGAAGACGGCGCCAACGCCACGTGGTTCACGGCCCACGACACACCTGTGGTCGCCCGCAAGCGCTGGATCTCCGGCAGCTTGCAGCCGTCAGGCGTCATCACCGTCGATGAAGGCGCAGCCGCAGCACTCTCCCGCGGGCGCAGCCTTCTGCCGGCGGGCGTTTGCGGCGTCAGCGGCACATTTGATCGCGGGGATGCCGTGATCGTGCAGACCAGGGCAGGCGTGGAGCTGGGCCGCGGTCTTGTCGCTTATGCATCAGCCGATGCCACACGGATCGCCGGGCATAAAAGCGGTGAAATCGAGGACCTGCTTGGGTATCGTGGCCGGGACGAGATGATCCACCGGGACCATCTGGCGTTGAACCGGGCCGCAAAAGACACAGATGTAAGCAACACAAAAAGCGAGCTGGCAAAATGAGCGTTGTTGAAACACTCCATACGGCAGACCCTGACGTGGTCACCACCATGCGCGAGATCGGCGCCAATGCCCGTGAAGCGGCAAAAGTCCTGCGCTCCGCTCCGCGCAAGCAGAAGGACGCCGCCCTTCTCGCCGCCGCCATGACCATTCGCGCCGATGTTGATCTCATCCTGGCCGCCAACGAGAAGGACATGGAGGCAGCCAAGGCGCGCGGCCTTACCGGCGCGATGCTTGACCGTCTGAAGCTTGACGATGACCGCATCGAAGCCATCGCCAAGGGCCTGGAAGCCATCGTTGAACTGGAAGACCCCGTGGGTACGACCATCACCGAATGGGACATGCCCTCCGGCCTTCACATCGAGCGCCGCCGTGTGCCTCTTGGCGTTATCGGCATCATCTACGAAAGCCGCCCCAATGTGACCGCGGACGCCGGCGCCCTGTGCCTCAAGTCCGGCAACGCAGTCATCCTGCGCGGCGGCTCGGAGAGTTTTCATTCGTCCCGCGCCATCCACACAATTCTGGAACACGGCCTCGACGCAGCACAGCTGCCCTCCAAGGCGATCCAGCTTGTGCCCACAACAGACCGTGCCGCTGTCGGCGAAATGCTCAAGGGCCTTGATGGATCGCTGGACCTGCTGGTGCCCCGAGGCGGCCGCAGTCTGACCGAACGCGTGACCAATGACGCACGGGTACCCGTTCTCGGCCATCTGGATGGCCTGTGCCACGTCTATGTGGACAAGGACGCAGACGTTGAAATGGCCAAGAAGATTGCCGTCAACGCCAAGCTCCGGCGCACAGGCATCTGCGGCGCGGCAGAAACACTGCTGGTTGACGAGGCGGCTGCTGACACGCTCCTACCCGCCGTCGCAAAGGCACTGCAGGACGCGGGCTGCGAAATTCGCGGTGATGAAAAGTCACAGGCCCTCGTTCCCGGCATCACGGCTGCGACCGAAGACGACTGGACGACTGAGTATCTCGACACCATCATCGCAGCCGCTGTGGTGCCCGGCGTCAAAGGCGCTCTTGCTCACATCGCCAAGTATGGATCGCAGCACACCGAGTGCATCGTCACGGAAAATCAGGAAGTAGCAGACAGGTTCCTGACTGACTGCGACAGCGCCATTCTGCTGCACAACGCATCCACCCAATATGCGGATGGGGGAGAGTTCGGCATGGGCGCCGAGATCGGCATTGCTACCGGCAAGCTTCATGCCCGCGGGCCCGTGGGTCTCGAACAGCTGACCACATTCAAATATGTCGTGCGCGGCAGCGGCCAGACGCGGCCCTGAATGTCGTCCACCACCAGCAACGGTCTCCTCGGCAGCGGCCTTCTGGGCGGCTTGCGGATCGGTCTGTTGGGCGGTTCATTCAACCCGGCCCATGAAGGCCATCGCCATATCAGTCTCGTCGCCCTGCGTCGGCTCGGGCTGCATCAGGTCTGGTGGCTTGTCTCCCCACAAAACCCGCTCAAGCCCGAACAGGGCATGGCGCCTTTCGCCGACCGCATGCGAAGTGCACAGGCAAAGGCGCAACATCCGTCCATTCATGTGTCGGACATAGAGACGCAGTTGGGCACCAGATACACTGCTGACACAATACGTCAGTTGACCGGTAGAGCGCCCGCAACGCGCTTTGTCTGGCTCATGGGCGCAGACAACCTTGTCAGCTTTCCCAAATGGCACCGCTGGACCACCATCATGGAAAGCGTGCCTGTGGCCGTGATCGCACGGCCCGGATACAGCCTGAAGGCACGTCTGTCCCCTGCCGCAAACCGTTACGCAGACAGGCAAATTCCTGTTGAGCAGGCGTCCCAGCTTGCAACCATGCAAACCCCCGCATGGGTCTTCATTGAAGATCAGCCCACTGGTCAGTCTTCCACCCAAATTCGCCGTCATATCGGCACAGCATGGCACAAAAGCCGCCCGTCCTGATGGTCCACCACGGTCCGAATACGGATCAGGGGCAGGCACTGGAAACACACAATCGCGTCACTTACTTGTCACGTGGTTGACTTACGCCTTTGAAATTGGCGGAGTTGGCGCTTCGCAATTGCCAATTGATGCCGAAAGACACCCCATGCCTTCTTCCGCCGGCCAAGCTGCGCAGTCTCGACACACCGGACCAGCCGGCAAAGAGCGCCTGTCGCGCGAAGCGCTCATGGCACGATACGCGCAGGTGCGTGCCGCGACGGAGAGCCTGTCGGCACCCCTGACGCCCGAAGACCAGATGCTGCAGTCCATGGAGGACGCAAGCCCCACACGCTGGCATCGCGCCCACACCACATGGTTCTTCGAGACATTCGTGCTGAAGCCCCACGACACGGGCTATCAGCCGATCGACCCGATCTACGACTATCTCTTCAATTCCTACTATCAGGCTGTCGGCCCGCAATACCCACGCCCCAATCGCGGTCTCGTTTCACGTCCGAGTGTTGAAGATGTTGGCACCTACCGCGCTCATGTAGATGACGCACTGGCAAGCTTCACGCACCAAGCAGACGATACCACGTGGGACACCATCGCGCCGTTGATCGAGCTTGGCCTGCATCATGAGCAGCAGCACCAGGAACTGCTGGTGACCGACCTCAAGCATGCTCTGTCTTTCAACCCTATGTGGCCTGCCATCTATCTGGCACCAGATACGCCGCCAAGCGACGCCCCGGAACAGAACTGGGTCGATTTTCCCGGCGGCATCACCCTGTGCGGCCATTCAGGTGATCTGGAACAGGACGGCTTTGCCTATGACTGCGAAGGCCCGCGCCATCAGGTTCTCCTGCGCGATTTCGCCCTCGCGACACGCCCCGTGACCAATGCGGAATATCTCGCCTTCATCCAGGACGGCGGATACACCGACCCGCGCTGGTGGCACGCTGAAGGGTGGGACCGTGCGCAGGCTGATCAGTGGCAGGCCCCGCTCTACTGGATGCAGGACGAGACGTCACAGAACTGGACGACATACACCCTTCATGGCCGCATTGCAGTCGAAGCCAGTGAACCCGTCTGCCACATCTCCTTTTTCGAGGCCGCCGCCTTTGCGGCATGGCTCAGCGGACAAGGCGATGATGTACGCCTGCCGACAGAGTTTGAACTCGAGCATGCAGCCTCAGGCCTGCGCCCGGAAGGCAACTTCGCGGGCATGACGCCGGGCACACGTGCCCTCCACCCAGCCCCCGCAACCAGAGCCGAAGGTCTGCAACAAATCTTCGGGGATGTATGGGAATGGACGCAAAGCGCATATACGCCTTATCCCGGTTTCAAGCCTGTTGCGGGCGCCATCGGCGAATACAACGGCAAGTTCATGGCCAACCAGATGGTCCTGCGCGGCGGCAGCGTGGCAACTGCTGAAAAGCACATGCGCGCGACCTACAGAAACTTTTTCCCTGCCCATGCCCGCTGGCAATTCTCCGGATTGCGCCTTGCACGGGACACCTGAGCCCCCCACATTACGCGACCTCCACAGCCCGAGATGCATCGGGAAGGAAACACAATGACGGCCCATGACACGACCACACTCGACCGCCCGGACACGGATCACTCTGCCCTTGCGTTCTTCGTTGACGAAAAACCGGCCCTGGCAACATTTCTAGATGATGCTCTTACGGGCCTTGCCGCATCCCCCAAGCGGATTGCGCCGAAATATTTCTACGACGAGCGCGGCTCCGAGCTGTTCGACAAGATTTGTCAGACCCCGGAATATTATCCAACACGGACGGAACTGGGCCTGCTCGCGAAACACGGACCTGACATCGCAGATGCGGTCGGGCCGGACTGTCTGGTAGTGGAATACGGCGCGGGATCAAGCCTCAAGATCCGCCGCCTGCTGGACGCCCTGCATGACCCTGCGGGCTACGTCGCCGTCGACATCAGCCGCGACTACCTGCATGGCCAGATGAGCGGTCTTGCCAGCGACATGCCCAACATCGCCGTTGGCGCCATCTGCGCGGATTTCACAGCAGGGTTTGATCTGCCACCGGAAACCAGAAATCTTGGAACCCGCAGGCTCGGCTTCCTGCCGGGATCTACAATCGGCAATTTTGTGCCCGCCGAGGCCGAAGCCCTTCTGGCACGCAGCACAAAACTGCTGGGCAGGGGCGGTCAGTTCCTCATCGGCGTGGACCTCAAGAAACCAAAGCACATTCTTGATGCCGCCTATGATGATGGCGCAGGCGTGACGGCCCAGTTCAATCTCAACCTGCTCAAGCGCATGCGGTCAGAACTGGGTGCGGAGCTCAACGAGAGCGGCTTTTCCCATGTCGCCTTCTACAATGGCGACCAGGGACGCGTTGAAATGCATCTGGAAGCCAAGGGCCCGCAGACGATCCGCCTGCAAGGCAAGGACTTCGCTTTCGACGACGGCGAGCGCATCCACACGGAAAGCTCATACAAGTACGAGCCCGAAGAGTTCGCGGAAATGGCCCAAAGGGCCGGATTTGTGCCGCGCGGCCTGTGGACGGACGCTGATGGCCTCTTTTCCCTGCATCTGCTCGAGGTGGCCGGTTAACCCCCTGATTCCGCACCATTTGCGGTGAAGGGGCTAATCGTCATATTCTCCTCATGGAAGCAGGCCATGGTGCCTGTACCGGCGCAGGAAGCTGCCGATTCGGCAGGGGATTTGCCCGGATGTCCCACCTTTGGGGCCTATTTGGGAGCTGAAACCTGAGTATCGACTATACCGGCCAAGAGGCCGTGACGGCGCAAGAGACATCTTTCGCCAATTCAAAGTCAGACGACCACAACCAGTCAGACCGGCTTCGCGCAGCAGCGCTGGCGTGTCTTGAAGACACCAAGGCCGAAGACATTGTCACCATCGATCTCGCAGGCAAATCATCTATGGCCGACTGCATGGTAATCGCCAGCGGCCGGTCACAGCGCCATGTGGGGTCGGTTGCCGACTATCTGGTTGAAGCCTTGAAGAAAGCTGGCTGCAAGGCACCGCGCGTTGAGGGCATGACCCATGCCGATTGGGTCCTGATCGATGCCGGTGACATTGTGGTTCATGTTTTCCGTCCGGAAGTGCGGGATTTCTACAATCTCGAACGCCTCTGGTCCTCTGACATGCCTGAAGACCAGCTGGCCAACTAGCCAGCTGCGGCCCGCGCCTGCCCAGACCGCAGGCGTTGAAAGAACAAAACAATGCGCATCACCATCTGCGCCATAGGCCGCATGCGCGACAAAAACGAGCGCGCTCTTGCTGATGATTACCTGTCCCGCGCGCAGGCTCTCGGGCGCAATCTCGGCATCACCGACATAAAACTCGTCGAATTAGACCCCAAGCAGACCAGCGAGCAGGAAGGCGAAGCCCTGCTGGCCGCAGTGCCCGACAATGCCTTCATCATCGCCATGGACGAGGCCGGCAAGCAACGGCCCAGCCGCGACATGGCCAACTGGCTGGACACCCTGAAAGATGGTGTACAACGCGATGTTGCGTTCGTCATTGGTGGCGCGGACGGACATGCGCCCGCACTCAAGGCCAAGGCGAACGCCACCCTGTCGCTCGGCGCCATGACATGGCCGCATATGCTGGCAAGGATCATGCTGCTGGAACAAATTTATCGGGCCATATCCATTCTGGCGCGCCACCCCTATCATCGCGACTGATCGTAGTGATCAGTATGTGAGTCGGCTCACCCAGCATCCCAAGCCAACTCGCCCGCGCGAACCACAAGACCAAAAACAAGCATGAGATTATTCGGCCGACCCAAGACATCTGGTGATACGCCGGCACGACCTGTTGTCGTTGCTCTGCTTCAGGGCTGGGGCGCGGCCGCGGAAAACCCGCGTGTGCCGGTCTTCAGCACCCGCACGCCCGCATTCAACCGTCTGGCGCAGCGCGCCGCTGCAACCGCCCTCTCCATATCCACAACGCCCACCAGCCTCGGCAGCGCCCTGGCATCCATTGCCGAGAGCAAGGCATCAATGGGTCCAAGCACACCGCTCGATGACCTGCTGAGGGCGCCTGACGGCCTCGCATCTCACGATGGCTTTCAGTCATTTGTCCGGGATCTGACGCGCGTGGGTGGAGACTGCCACCTGCTGTGCTGCCTCACCTCATCCGGCATTGAAGGGTTCACCGCCCATGCCGCAAAAATCGCCGCCAGCCTCAGCCATGAGGGCATCCGCGTCTGGGTCCATGCAGTCCTTGACGGCCGGGACACAGCGCCCGACGCCGCACTTGGTGCCATGCATGAGTTTCTGGAGGACGTCGCCGGTGTGGATACCGTGCGATTTGCCACGGTCTCCGGACGGGCATTCGCCATTGATGAGACCGCTGACGCCAAAGCGCTGGGGCTCGTCAGGGACGCCATTGTAGATGCCAGTCCGCAGCAACGCGCAGGACTTGGCCAGTACATTGACGAACAAAACCGCGCGGGCACCAACGATGGCGACATCAAGCCGGCAGCTGATCCAACCTACCCGGGCATGGGAATGGAATACCCTTCCTGGAAGTCCTTCAGCGCCGTCTCAAAACTGAAGCTGGGGTCAGCAAGCTCGGCCCAGCGGGCGAGGGCAGCACCGTG
>Ga0207422_1001589_pt1 | contig 41737 bp, 33 predicted proteins | sample MarCyaLeptolynsp_FD_187757 | JGI IMG/M metagenome (GOLD analysis project Ga0207422, IMG submission 187757) | Marine cyanobacterial communities from Panama - species 1 Leptolyngbya sp. (SPAdes) | ecosystem: Environmental > Aquatic > Marine > Unclassified | place: Panama: Panama City | collected... | reverse complement strand
TGCCGCGGTCTGTCGCCGCAGATGCAGCAGCGCCTCCACGAGAAACGTCCCCGAGCCGCATGCGGGATCGCAGACCACATCGGACTCCGTGGGGGCGACCACGCTGACCATCGCTCGCACCACCTCGTCGGGGGTGAGGTACACGCCGAGACCACGGCGGAGCTCTGGGCTGAGGAACTCGCGAAGCGCTGCGCTGCGCAGGTCGAGGTCGGCGCCGGCAACATTGACGCCGGCGAAGAGCTCGTGCAGCTCGACGAGCGCGGCATCCGAGAGCCGCACACCGACGCGCCGCCACTCTTGGGCGACCTCGCCGAGCAGGCGCAGCCCGCCCTCGATCTTCTCCCGCAGGGCAGTCGCAGGCTCGTGTGGCGCTCGATCGGACCCTTCGTAGTCGAGGCTGCGCTGGACCCCGGCGCGTTCGATCTCGTCTTCGTGCTGGCGGAACGCGAGGTACTTGAGCAGCTCGTCGAACGCCTCTTGCGGCTGCAGACCGTCGACGTTGCGCATCAGCGCATGCGCACGACGGTAGAGCCCCGCCAGGTCGTAGCTCGAGAGGGACACGCGGACGGGCTCCCTGTACCACGCCTTGTTCTTCGGCTGACCGCTCGGTCAGCGTGGCTACAGAGTGAGCAGCGGCTAATCCTGTAGCCCCCTGAATTCGGCCGTTTGGCAACGGTCGCGGCCACGGCCACAGTAGCCACCTCTGCCAGAAAAACGTGTAGTTTCGGGCAACAAACTCTGCGGGAGTGATTGGCATCGCCGTTGCTCTGACCAGGAGCATGATGCAGCTCCGCCAGCTCCTGCCCCTGACCGCCGCCTCTGTCCTCGCGCTTGGATGCGGCGACCTCGACGTGCCCGCCATGAGCGACGACGGGATGGGCGACGCGGGGACCGACGGTGAGGACGCGGGGGATGCCGATGGGGGCGATGAAGCAGACGGGGGCGCCGGCCACGACGGGGGCGCGGGCGAAGGCGGTCACGGCGGGGGTGACGATGGCCCGTTCGCCTACGACGACGGGGGAGACGACGCGGGTCACGATGGAGGCGAGGACGGGGACGACGACGACGATGACGATGACGACGATGACGATGACGATGACGACGGCTGTGACGAGGGAGAGCCGCCGGTCTGCAACAGCGACGATCCGTGCGACTGCCCCGACAGCCCGGAGTCCATCGCGGGCGAGTGCGACGAGGTCTGCACCCACTGGTTCGCCACGGCCGCAGACGCCCATCCCCAGGTCGCCGTGCACGCTGGCGGCCATGCGATCTGGGCCCCCGAGTTCTACTGCGACGGCGGGACCACGATCTTCGACTTCGAGGACGTGACCGTTCAACTGACCGACACCGGCGCGACGATGAGCGGCACCGCCTTCGTCGTGACCGACGGCTGCGGGGGCGAGCACGACGGACGCACCTGGCAGCTCGACGTCGCCCTGGCGGACGGCCCGGACTCGATGATGCCCAAGCTCGAGCTGGCCAACCCGGGCCAGACCCAGCCACCGGTCGTCACCGACGAGTGGCTGTACTTTGCCTTCCTCGAGGGTGAGGCCACGATGGTCGACCCCGAGAACGGCGCCACGGCGACCTTCAGCCACCGTCCCGCCGACCTCACCTACGGGTTTCAGCTCGGCTACACGGCCAACGGCAAGAATCTCGAGTTCGGCGCCTCGGGATGGTTCTTCTTCGAGCACAACGGCGAGTGCGGCAAGCGAACCGGCATCGGCGACTTCAACGTCAACCTGCACGCGCTATGCGAGTAGGAGCGGCGCGATCGATGAAGAGCCTGGAGCCACGATACGTCCTGTCCACCATGTTCGTTGTCCTCGACGATGCCGACCGATGCGCCTTCGAGGACTCGAGCCGCTGCACTGGCCTTCGCGATCACGGGGCTGGCCACGAGCGCGCTGCTGTGGGTGCGCACAGCAAACGGTCGCTCGGGATGCGGACTCTCCGGTGGATGCGATCTCGTTCAGGCTTCGGACTGGTCGTCCGTGCTCGGCATCCCGCTGTACGTGTGGGGCACCGTCTACTTCGTGGTGGTGGTGGGCGGCCTGCTCCTCGCTTCCCAACCCCGGTGGCCTCGATGGCTACGGGGCCTGACGGTCACCGGGGGGTTGGGCGGCCTCGGCCTGCTGGCGCTGCAGGCGTTCTCGATCGGGGCCTGGTGTCCGTGGTGTCTGTGCGTAGACCTGGCGGCGATCGGGCTGGGCGGACTCGCGCTGGTCGGCGCGCCGCTGAGCACCGAGCGTCGTCATCGTCCGTTGGCATTCGCCGCGGCAGTCTTGGCGGTGGGCGTGGCGCCGCCGCTGCTCGTCGACCTCGCCATCGGCACGGCATCGGATCCGACCGAGGTTGCCGCTCCCGACCTGGCGCGCTTCGAGCCATCCGCCGACGATGGCGTGGCCCGCATCGTCGAGTTCGTCGACGTGCAGTGCCCCTTTTGTCGCGAGCAGCACGGCCGCCTCGCGACGCTGCTCGACCAGGTGGGGCGCGACCGCGTCGAGGTCGAGGTGCACCACGTGCCGATTCCGCGGCACGAATTCGCGGCCCACGCCGCGGCGGTGGCGACGTGCTGCGAGGCGCAAGACAAAGGCGAGTCCGCACTCGACCGGCTGATGCGCAGCGACGACCTCAGCCCTGCCGGGTGTCGACGCGCCGCCGCCGAAGCGGGCGCTGATCTCGAGGCTCTCGACGCGTGTCTGCGCTCGGAGATCCCGGCCGAGCGCCTGGCCGCCGATCGCGAGGCGGCCACCGCCGTGGGGCTGCGGAGCCTGCCGACGTGTGTGATCGGAGGTCAGCGCTTCGAGGGCCTGCAGTCCGTCGAGACCCTGCGCGGCGCGATCGAGAGCGCAATCGAGCAAGCCGAGCCCGGCTCGGACTGCTCGACCTGAGCGCTACATGCACGGGTTGGGGATCGGGTCCCCGTCGTCGTAGTGCAGCGGGCCGCTGCTCTCCGACCGTGCGAACAGCTCGCTGATCGTACCGGTGGCCAGCATCGCGCTTTCGGGCGACAGCACGAACTGAAACGACCCGTCTTCGTTGATCTCGCACACGTCGTCCGGCCCGAGCTCGTTCATCATGACGCCGGGCGTGATCACCGAGCAATCGTAGGTGCCGACGCCGTCACCGGGCGCCACGGCGTACATTCGGAGGGTGAGGTAGCCCAACGGGTCGAGGAACTCGACGATGCGACGCTGCGACGTCGACGGGGTGGGCGCCACCGGTTGCTCGAAGTAGGCCGTGACGGAGATGGCTCCGGCGCCACAGCTGACCTCGGTGCTCACCAGATCGATGCCGTCGGCGCACTCGACCGGCGTACCGTCGGCCTCGCAATCGTCGGCGGGGTCCTCCAAGCCGGGGGCATCCTGGCAGTTGCAGCCATCGCAGTACTCACCGTCGCCGCACAGCGGTCCGCCGTACTGGCACTCGCATTCGCCGGGCTCGCACATGCACGAACCGATGTTGCAGACCTCGTTGGTTCCGCAGTCCTCGTCGGCATCGCATTCATTCGACGGTCCGCATGCCTCGGGCAACGTCTCGCACATACACCCCATCGGATTGCATGAGCCAGACTCGCAATCATCGTCGTTGGTGCAGCCCTCCAACGAATCAGCGCAAGGGTGTGCGCACATGCAGCTCTCACACCTCTCGTTCGGACCACAGTCGTCGTCATCGAAGCAGTCTCCAACGCCTGAGCACTTGTGGACGCATACGCACTGCGAGCACACTTCGTCGTTGCCGCAGGGCGCATCGGTCGTGCACTCGGGATCCGGCCCACAGCCCGCGGTGCCACCGTCGGCATCGTCGTCGTCGTCGTCGTCATCATCGTCGCCGGCGTCCATGTCCGAGCCGGTCGGGTCCTCGTCCCCCGCTTCCATGAGTCCGAGCGGATCGTTCGGGTTCTTGTCGTTGCAGGCGAGGATCCCGAGCCCAAGAAGGCTCGTGGACAAAGCAATGGAGGCGCGGCGGCTGGGCATGATGGAGCCATGCGCCGACGCGGGAAGTCGATTGCACTTTTTTCGACCGCAGCGAGGACTAAAGGTAGGTGGGTGTCGCGGCTAGTTGCGGATCCGCAGCTTACGGGCCGGCGGAACGAGCGTGGCCCGACTGTCGCCGCGCGGGGTCTGCAGGACCGCCTCGATGCGACCGCCCTTCTTGCGACGGATCGTGCAGTCGATCGTCCCGCTCGCGCTCAGCACCAGCTCGCCGTCGTCGAGCAGAAGGGCGTCTTCGCTCGCGTCCGAGGCCATCCCGATGTCCAGGTCGCCGCTGCGGACAAAGGTGACCTTCGAGTCGCCGAACTTGCACTGCAGCTTGTACTCCGTCGAAGCATCCGCGCGCACGTGCAGACCGAGTCCGCTCGTCGGTGCCGTCGCGGCGGGGCTCGGCACGGGCGGAGCGACGGCGGCAGCGGGAGGGGCCGGCACCGGGGGCGCCACGGGAGCGGGCGGAGCCGGAGCGGGCGGAGCCGGAGCGGGCGTCGCTGGAACGGCCGGCGGGGCCGGAGGCGCGACCCGTGCATCGTGGGGCGAGCGCGGCACCGGTGCCACCGGAGCCGGGGCGGGTGTCGCCGGCGGGACCGGTGGGGCCACGGACGCGCGCCGGGGGATTGGCGGCGGTGCGGGTGCCCTCGGTGGCTCCGGTGCCACCCCGGCCGACTCAGGCTTCGGCGGAGGCACGGGAGCCGGCGGTCGGACCACGCTCGGCGCCTTGCGGCGAGGACGGGTCTCCGCGACTTCGCCCGCCGTCGCGGCATCGCCGGCAACGCGCGCGGCCGCGTGATCCTGATGCCCGTCGCCCTCTTGTGTGCGCACGTCCGGCGCCGCCAACCAGAGCGCGAGACCTGCCGCGGCGGCAACCGCCAGGGCTGCCGTCGCCAATCTCGGCCAACGCGAGGGCGCAGCCATCTCGATCGCAGGAACCGGGCGCAACACCGGCACCGCGTCCACCAGCGGCACTGCATCGAGTCCGTCGAGCACGCGCGCGGCGAAGTCGGTCGGAGGTTCGTCGGCACTCCAAGCCTCGAGCTCGACGTCGGTCAGCAGGTTCACTTCAGTCATTGGTTTCCTCCCGCAGGCTCTGCAGTCGAGGCATCAAGGCTTCGCGCGCTCGGAACATCCGCGCCCGCGCTCCGCTGGCGGTCAGACCGAGCACCTCGCCGATCTCGGCGTAGCTCAGTCCGTGAATCTCTCGCAGCACGAACACCGCCCGCTGCTCGTCCGCGAGCGCGGCGACGGCACGCTCGATCCCGTCGCGAAGGCGCCGGCGTCGTTCCGAGGCGTCGGTGGCAAACGGCTGACTGTCGACGACGCGCAGCGATCGTCGATCGTCGGGTTGGCCACGGTGACGCTTGAGTCGATCGAGGGCGAGGTTCGTCGCGATCTTGAGCAGCCACGTCCGAAACGAAGCGGCCCCGTCGACATCGAAACGATCGAGGGCTCGGTGCGCCCGGAGAAAGGTCTCTTGCGCCAGGTCCTCGACCTCGCCGCCCAGTCCAACCGGCCGAACGATGCGGGAGATGATCGCGAACACGATCCGCTGATGGCGGCCGACCAGCTCCGCGTACGCCGCGCGGTCCGCCCCCTGTGCCTGGCGCACGAGATCACGCTCGCTGGGGGCTGGGTCGACGCCGGCTCTTCGCGTTGCTTGCATCGGCGTCTGCGTTCACGACCACGAGTCGCGAGCGTTTCGGCTTTTTCGCATCCCTCTTTCCTCGGTGGCGCGTGAAGCGGACTACGTTTCGCCATCTGCGCGAAATATCTGTAACTTTCCGGTGAACTACATGTGTGCCGGTGTCACACAGTATCTGAACCACTGCGGGGTACGCCATGACCATCAATAAGCAAAGCTGGGTTTTCGCGGGAGCAGCGCTGTTGCTCGCGGGTGCGTGCGGAGGCGCCGAGGACGACGGGTACGTCGGCGAGAAGAAGGAAGGCGGCGGCAAGGCCGACGACCTCAACGACACCGCCGACCCAGCCGCTCGCGCGGTCTGCGTGCAGGATGCCGCGCACCCGAGCACCGTCGTCGCCGACGCGCTCGCCGACTCGCCGGGCGCGATCGAAAACGGCGCGCCGGTCATCGGCAACTACACGGCTTGGCCGGTCTACAACCCGTTCACCGACGTGCCCGAGATGCCGTCGGACATCACCAAGCGGATCGACGATCCCGAAGAAGCCCGCAAGAATATCGCGTCGCGCTACGGCGGCTGCGACGGCGACGTGCTCGAACACATCGAGACCGCCAAGCCCAACGTCTACATCTACTTCACCGGATTCGGCGGCGCGGCGCAGAACAACAGCCTCGTCGGGCAGGGCGCGGTGCTTCGCTGGATCAACGACCGCGACCCCAACGCGCTGATCTTTTCCATCAACTGGAACTGCGCCGACGAGGAAGACGAGTACTGCGCCCGCAACACCGCGGCGCTGCAGGCCACCGATGACGACGCCCACGTTGCCTCGATGAACCGGGCGATCGACGTCATCGTCCCGCAGATCGCCGACCCGGCGCTGGCCGACCAGCTCAAGGGCGCCATCGCGGGCTTCGGTCAGCAGCAGCAGGGCTACGACTCCGCGCTGTCGCACTCGACCTGGCTTGCAGCACGACTCATCGACCAGCTGCTCGTTGCCGACGAAGGCGCCGGCGGCGAGTCGCTCATCGGCGACATCAACGTGCTCGGCTACTCGATGGGCGCGCACTCGGCCGCGGACCTGCTGGTCCAGGACTTCACCGAGGACGGCAGCGGCGGCTACAAGTGGAGCCGTCGCGCGTGCAAGGACGGCAGCGACCAGTGCACCGTCGCCGAGCTCGACAAGCTCAACTGGTCACTCGCGATGGGCCTCTCGGGCTGGTCGCACGCGCTGCGCACGGAGAACGGCCTCGACACGAGCTCGCCCAAGCCGCTCGCGGAGCGCGAGCAGTACGAAAACGGCGGCCTGTTCCGCGTCGAGCATCCCGCCTACGAGCGCAAGCTCGCCGTGCTCAACCGTCGCTTCGACCCCACCAGCAACTCGGACGACACGTTCCAGCGCGGCTTTCTCGACATCTTCTACGGCGACTACAACCACTACTCGCACGACTACGACCTGCCGCTCTTCGTGGAGGTCGACTTCATCCGAGTGCTCGACGCGTTCCTCGAGACGCGCGACAGCCGGCCGGTTCGCGAGCTCGGCATCTTCACCGACCATGCCGGCAAGGTGGACTTCGACGAGTGCGAGCTCGGTGCGGACTGCAACGCCTGGACCGACTACGTGGCGCACCTCGAGAATCGCTCGCACGCGGTCCTGGACGTTCCCAAGGTTGGCGTTGCGACCACCGACGGCGTCGTGCACCCGGACAACGTCAACAACGTCGCGGCCAAGATGGCCGAAGGCGCCAGCCCGATCGCGCTTCGCACCTTCGACCAGCAGGACCTTCGCGGCGGCGTAGAGCTCTACCTCCGCCCGCAGTACGACGTATCGGGCTCGGGCCTGCACGGCGTGTTCAGCTACGGCAGCTGCGAGGGCTCGGATGAGGATCTGATGCCCCAGGCGTTCGTCGAGGACGGCGAGCTGGTCATGCAGATGACCTACCAAGGCGACCGCTTCGAGGTGCGCACCGACGCCGCGGCGGCCGGCCTGCGCGAGGGCGAGTGGACGCACCTCGCGTTCAACTGGGAGCTGCCCGTCGAGTCGCTCACCGTGCAGCACGACGATGCCCAAGAGCTCGGGGCACAGCTGCCCGGCATGATTGGCGACCTTCAGCAGCATCAGGTTGCCCTTGTCCTCGCCACGGGTCTCGCCAAGCCGCTTGCCACCACGTACAAGCGCCAGAAGGGCGAGGGCTCGATGACCATCTTCGCCAACGGTGAAGCCGTCGCCGCCGGTGCACTCGGCAACGCGGATTCGGCCCGTGACTGCCTGACCGCCGCCGAAGTCCTCACGACGGAGGACTACGACGTCAACGGCGAGGCCTTCCCGCCCTTCAATCCCTACGCCCGCTACGACCAGCAGACGGGCGACATGGTCGCGTTCTCGCCGACCGAGGTCCTCGGGACGAAGTGCAAGGCGTACCGCGTCCGCAACGAGCAGGCCTTCTTCGGCTGCGCGCAGTCCGATCGGGTCAACGCCGACGCGGACATGGACGACATCATGCTCGTGTGGGGCCCGGGCCGCACCGAGTTCGACAACATCAACCACGACACCGGCGCGCCGGCGCTGTGGCCCATCGGCGTCGAGTACGGCCCGGAGCGCTTCCAGGTCGGCAAGAGCGGCGGTGGTGACAACGGCGGCGACAACGGTGGCGACAACGGCGGCGCCTCAGGGCAGAAGCTGACCGTCGACGGAGCCCAGTCGATTCCGGACTCGGACGACACCGGCCTCGTGACGCGACTGACCGCCAAGGCGGGCGAGCCGATCAAGAACGTCTCCATCTCGCTGAAGATCACGCACACGTGGCGCAGCGACCTCGCGGTGGTGCTCGAGCACGACGGCGAGCTCGCGGTCCTCTTCGACCGCTCCGGCGGAGACCAGGATGACCTGGTGCTCGAAGGCTCGGTGGACGTGTTCAACGGCATGGACCCCGAGGGCGAGTGGCTGCTCCACGTGATGGACCTGGCGCCCGCGGACACCGGCACCCTGGACAGCTTCGAGCTGACCATCGAGTAGGCCCCACGGGCTTTTGCGACGGAGCCGGCGCGGGTCATCGACCTCCGCCGGCTTCGCTGCGTTTGGACCCCTCCCCCGCGGCCCGATCAATCGGGGTAGGCTGCACTCGTGCGTGGCTTTCCCCTATTTGCGTCCTTGGGTCTCGGGCTGTTGCTCGCGTGCCCGGCCGATGAACCCGATCCCGCCGAGGATGGCAGCACGGGCGAGGCGTCCTCATCGGACACGACAGGCGATGTGAATGGCACCGGTGCCGTCACCGACGAAGGCTCGGACTCGGTCGGCACCGGCAGCGACGATGGCGTCGATGGGACCGACTCCACCGGCGAAACCGGCGAGGCGGGAAGCAGCGGCACGACGGCTGCGGGCGGACCCCCACAGGTCGTCGTCGAGACGACGCTCGGTACGATCGTGATCGAGCTCTACGAGGAGCAGTCTCCGATCACGGTGGAGAACTTCGTGACTTACGTCGAGGGTGGGTTCTACGACGGCGTCGACGGCAATGGGGCGACGATCTTCCATCGGGTGATCCCTGGCTTCGTGATTCAGGGCGGAGGCCTCACCGAGGACCTCGAGGCAAAGGCCACGCTCCCGGCGATTGTCAACGAATCCGACAACGGCGTGCAGAATCTGCGCGGTACGCTCTCGATGGCACGGCTCCCCGAGCCGGACACCGCAACGTCGCAGTTCTTCGTCAACCTCGTCGACAACTCGAACCTCGACGCCACGATGGGCGCCGACGGCTACGCTGTCTTCGCCGAGGTGGTCGAAGGCATGGAGGTCGTCGACGCGATCGCAGCAGTGATGACCACCGACATGCTCCCTTACGAGGACGTGCCGAGTGAGCCCATCATCATGACCTCGGTGACCCTGCAGTAGGCATCCGACCTACCTGACCTCATCCCGCGGATTGCCGGGGCGGATTGGCGACGCTAGCGTCGTGCCAATGCCCCCATTTCAATCCATCACTGTTGCGATGGCCGCACTTCTGGCGTTCGGCACCCCGAGACTATCGTTCGCCGAAGGCCCGGACGACGAGTCGCACGAATCGCTCGAGGACATGCTCAGCGAGCCCACCAGCGCCGACGACGACGCTGCGATTCAGGCCGAGATCTTCGAAGGCTCGGAAGCGGCGGAGGAAGCCAAGCGCAAAGAGGTTCTACTCCACGTCGACCTCACGCGAGACGATCCGAAACGAGGCGTGGTCAAGCTCGGCAAGTTCATCGGGGAGACCGCGGCAGTCAGCCTCACGGCCGTCGTCGTGACCACACACTACGAAGAGCTGTGCACCTTGCCTTGTGATGTCGTCGTCGACAATAGCGAGCGTCCAATGTTCTTCTTCGCCAGAGACGGGCAGTTTGCAACCAACGCATTCCGCCTCCCGGTCCAACACGAAGAGCTGACGCTGAAGGTAAAGCCTTCGCGTTCGGGGATGTTGTTTGCTGGCGCCGTGACCCTCGTTTTTCTCGTTGGAATCCCGCTGCTGGTCGTGGGGTACCCCAAGGTCTCGTTCGCTCCCGGCCCGCCCACTCCCGGACAGAAGTTCAAGAAGCTCAGGCGCGCGCGGCGGTGACGTCGCGCCGGCGCGTGGGCGCCGCTGAGGGCGAGAATACGGCTCAGGGCCGGGACGTCGTCTCTGGGGGATGGAGGTCCAATTCGTTCGTGAGCACGGTCGGCGTTCTCGATGGGGTCGCCTGGGCCTCTTTGCGGTCGCTTTTGCGACAGCGGGGTGTCGACTCGCCCTGCCCACGGCCAATCCCGAGGACACGTCCGACGAGCCGCCGAGGATCACGGCGCAGCGCGGCGTCGCGGAGTACCAGGAGCTGGTGGGCCGCGACCTGGCCCACGCCAAGCTCGACAAGGACTGCCGCGATGGATCGGAGCAAAGCTGCAACTATCTCGCGCAGCTGCTGATGTCGGCCGATGCTCCAACCGAGGCCGACCTCGAGCAGGCCGCCGCCCTCCTGCGTGCGGCGTGCGACGACGGCCTCGCCGAAGGCTGCGCCCGACTCGGGGAGATGTACATGCGTGGCGTCGGCGTGGAGCTGGACGGGGCCAAAGGCCTCGCGCTGCTGCAGACCGCGTGCGAAACGGGCGAGCCTGCCGGCTGCGTTGGAGTCGGAATCATCTATCTGATGGGCATGGGCGTCGAAGCGGACGTGCCGAAGGGGCTCGAAATCCTCGGCCAGCAGTGCGACGGCGAACGACCGGACGCGTGCAGCTACGTCGCGGACGCTCACATCACCGGAATGACCGGCAACGTCGACGAAGCGGCGGCCCTACCCCTATACGAACGCTCCTGCGAAGGCGGCGAAGCCTCGGCCTGCTACAACGCAGGCTTGCTTCACTACGAGGGTGGCGACGCCTTCAGGTCGGACCCCAAGCGTGCCGGTGTGCACTTCACGAAGGCATGCACCGGCGGTGACTTGGACGGGTGCGCGAGCGTAGTCATGCTGTCCGCCGAGGGGCACGTCGATCACTCCGACAGCTCCGCCGCGCGAGCCGCCCTCGAGGCGAGCTGCAAGAGCGAGGGCGCCAGCGCCTGCTACCACCTCGCGCAGTTCTACGCCCACGGCCTCGGCGTCACTGCGGACGAAGAGCGCGCCCGGCAGTTTCTCGAGCAGGGCTGCGAATCGGGCTCGGCCGAAGCGTGCTTCGCCCTGGGCGCTCAGTAGACCGAGCCTGTCGCTCACTTGGGCGACAGGCTGATGGCGATGTTCTTGTATCTGACCTCGCCACAGCCCGTCAGCGCAAGATCGTCGCCACCCGAGTTGGTGCGACACCATGCGGACTCGATGAGATTGTGCTGGTTGGGTCCCGGATAACGAGCCCCGTTGTTCTGCTCGTTGGCGGCCGGACGACCGTCGAGTCCGCCGAGCTTCGGCGTCACGTACGTCACCTTGCAGCCCGGCGCATCCAGTGCCGCATCGAACAGCTCGATCGTCTCGGAGCCCGACAAGCGCGAGCCGTTGCCGCCCGACTCGATGATGTCGAGGCTGGTTCGCAGCGTGACCTTGTCGCCGGCCTGTTCGACCTTGGCACGCAGATCGAAGCTGGGACGATTGCCGCCGAGCTCTCGGTCTGCCGCGCTGATGTCCGAGACTCCGATCGCGCTGGGCAGGTAGTACGCGAGGTGCTGTTTGCAGTCCTTCTTGGCGGGACGAAGCTTGATCTCGACTTGATTGAGGTCGACGTCCCAGCAGCCGCGCTCTCGGTCCTGGTGACGACGCCGGCCGTGATCGGTCTGGCAGCGCGCACGGGTGAGCAGACCCGTGCTCGTCACCGTGAACTCCGCCGCTCCCTTCGGTTCGGAAATCAGCGACCCGGATGCGGGCGTGACCTTGTCGATCTCACAGCCGTCGGGAATCGACGGTGCCACGATGTCCCGGAATACTCCGCGGTAGCGAGTGTCGCCGTCGACCTGACCATGACGTTCCTGGATTGCGACCTCCCCGTCCACGTGCAGCCGTCGCTTGGTCCAGCGCAGACTGGCTTTGACCAGCAGCACCGCCGCCCGCCCCGTCGCGCGATCGCCTCGGGCAAGCATCGTCGGAACGTCGAGGTTGGTCGCCAACGGCACGGTCAGCGTCTGCGTGCACGTCGGCTTGTGCTGGGGCAGCTTGGAGACGCCCTTGGGCTTGGGCATCGCCGTCGGCTTGGGCATCGCCGTCGGCTTGGGAAAGTTCGGGAGCGGGGCGAACAGGGCAACAGCAAGGAGGGCGCGGAGCATGGCCCACGTTTGGTGCCCGGACGCGGCCCAGCGTTCCCGGCGGGCTCATTCGCCCATGAGCAACACGACGTTGTCGGGCTCGATCAGCCGATGCTCGAAGGAACCACGACCACCGTCGAGCTCGATGTGGTGCAGGTGCTCCCGCCAGCTCGCGTCGCCCATGTCGAGCCGCGCACCGCCGTTGTCGTAAGGCGTGAAAGACAGCGAGCCGCACGTCGACGAGAACTCCTGCATCGCCTTTTTCTCATCGGCCGCCGTCTTCGCCGCCGCGAGTCCGTCGCCCCTGCACACCGCTTGGCTCCTGCATCCACCGCCGGCCAACAGCGCAAGAGCAAGGACGACAAACGCGGAAGCGATCGGTACCTGCACCACGGAACTGTGGCACGGCCGTCCGCAAGCACCATGGGAACAACCGCGCGTGAGCCAACCGCTGGCTACAACAGTCGCCAGACGGCCGGAGTTGTTTCCGGTGGGTGGCCAGCGGGCCGCTCGAGCACCGCCCGGAAAGAACTGGCGATCGATGTGCGCGCAACGGTGAGCACGCAACTTGCTTGCCCGCGGACGCAATGCGTTCTCGCGTCTGGAGCCTGGGCCTCATCCTCGCCGCCGCCACCTTTGGGGCATGTGCGACCGAGTCGACCCCCACCACCGAAGACTCCTCGACCGCCGACCGCGGTCCGTTGGGCAAAGCGGACCTCGTCGGCAGCTGCCAGAACCCCGCAACGGACTTCTGCGGCGGCAAGGGCACCGGAAACTGCTGGTGCGACGATCTCTGCGTGGAGTACGGCGACTGCTGCTCGGACGTCGACGAGGTCTGCGGCATCGAGCCGCCTGCGCCCGAGGGCCAGCCCTGTGGCGGCTTCCTCGGCAACACGTGCAACGACAACGAGTACTGCGCCTACGTGCCCGGCGAACACTGCGGCGCCGCCGACGCGTCGTCGACCTGCGAGCCTCGCCCCGAGGCCTGCATCGAGCTGTTCGCCCCGGTGTGCGGCTGCGACGGCAACACCTACGACAACTCGTGCTTCGCGGCGATGGCCGGCACCGGGGTGGTCGCGGACGGCGAGTGCGTGCCGCCCCCGCCCGGCAGCTTCTGCGGCGGGTTCGCGGGCATCCAGTGCCCCGAGGGTCAGATCTGCGTCGACGATCCCAACGACGAATGCGATCCGGAGAACGGCGGAGCCGACTGCGGTGGCATCTGCCAGCTCGAGCCCGAGGAGTGCGAGCCGGTGCAGTGCGAGATCTTCTGCCCGTTCGGCTTCGCCAGCGATCCCGTGACCGGCTGCGACATCTGCGAGTGTGAAGGTCAGCCCGTCGAGAGTGAGTGCGTCTCGGCCGGCGGCACGTGCTTCCTCGGCGTGCACGAGGGCTGCGACGAGGGCTTCGAGGAGGCACCGCTGGGCTGCGGCGTGGACGTTCAGACCACTTGCTGCGCCCCGGCCGAGCCCGAGCCCGAGCCGACCTGCGAGGACGCGTGCGGCGGGCCGGCGTCCGGCGGTGCCTGCTGGTGCGACGACCTGTGCGGCTTTTTCGGAGACTGCTGCGCCGACGCTGACGAGTGGTGCCAGTAGTCCACTCCTGAGCGCACGAAATCGACCGTGACACCGACGCCCGGGCGTTGGTGTCACGGGAGACAACCTCCCACGGAACTTCGACCCGGCCTGATCGCTGCGGTCGTCGCCCGCACTACCGCCAAGAACCGAGCTTCTCCCCGCTCGGTCTTGGCCTAATGCACAACTCGCTCTGCCTTTCCGTGCTGCTCGCCGGCAGCGTCGCCCTCGGCTCTGCGCCTGCTTCGGCGGCCGAGCCCGGCACAACCGTCAACGTCAACGTCAATCCGGTCGCAGCGCCGCCTCCACCCCCGCCCAAGCCCGCGCCCGCTCCGGTCTACGTCCCGCCTCCGTGCCCGACGCCCAAGCCGGCGCCCCCCAAACCGAAAAAGGTGGGTCGAGGCGAGATCGTGGCCGGGGCGACGATCTTCGGGACGATGTACGGGGTCAGCTCGCTCGCTGGCGTCATCGCGGCCGACTTCGGCGCGACGCAGTGGGGCGCACGCATGACGGTTCCGATCGTCGGCCCGTTCCTCGCGGCCCCAACGACCGAGTCCTACACCGCGGGCTGGTTCACCGCGATGCTCGGCATCGCACAGGCCGCCGGTGCGATCACCTTCGTCGCCGGGTTGGCCAAGCGTGGCCGTCACAAGCGACGGGTCCGCATGGCTGCGACCCACTCCGGCGTCGCCCTGCGGTTTTGACCTCTACTCGAACTCGATCTCGAACCGCACCGTGGTGCACGTGCGGACTTTCTTGCCGCCGACCAGCCGCGGCCGAAATCGCCAGCGCTTCACCGCGGCTCGGCAGAGGCGATCGATCTCGGGATCACCGGGGTACTTGCGAGTGGTGCGGACGTCTTCGGTCTTGCCGTCGGTCCGCACGCAGAAGAACGTCTTGTTGACCCCTCCCCCGCGCTTGAGCAGCCCGGTCGCGGTTTTGGCAAGCAGCTTGGCGTCGGGGTCGGGCGTGTAGATGGCCCGTGCCATCACTGCCTCGAGCGGCTCTGGGGCACGCGCCTTCTTGGCGACGCCCAGAGGCGCACCTTCGTAGCCGTCGAGGGTTCCGCCGACGACGCCCCCGACCACGCCACCGGGAACGCCACCAGGAACCCCGCCCGGCACGCCACCGGGGACGCCGACGGGCACCGCGTTCGCTGAGGCTTTGCCGATCGGAGTGTTGGAAACCGGAAGCTTGGCGCATCCGATGCACTCGGGCGGCGGCGGAGGCGGTGGACCGCGTGGGCGCTTCTTCTTCGGCTTGGGCGGCGACTCCTCGAGGTCGGGCGGAGGTTCCTCGGGTGGAGGCTCCGGCTTGGGCGCTTTCTTCGGTTCGGGCTTGGGCGGCCGCCCCTGCGACACCATGCGGACGCCGGACAACACCTTCGACACAGGTGGAGGACCGGGCGCCGGCGCAGAATAGGTCACCGCAAACACACCGATCGCTCCGACGTGCGCCAGCCCGCTCAGCCCGAGCATCGCGGTGAAGTTGCTCTTGTACGCGGCCATGGGGGCGACGGCTCAGTCCGCGGTCGTCACGATCATGTCGACCTTGTGAAAGCCCATCGCCTTGACGAGATCGAGCAGGTGCAAGACGCGTCCGTGCGTGGCCGCCTCGTCGCCGCGCAGCATGATGTGCGCGCCGGCATTGCGACTGTGGAGCGTCTGGAGCCGACGCTCGACCGTGGCGTCATCGGTGACCTCGTCGCCATCGATGACCACCTTGTCGTCGGCCAGCACGGTGATCGTCATGCCCTCGAATGCTTCTTCGGGCGGCTGCTCGGCCATGGCGGTCTCGGTGAGGTCGACCGGAAGCAAGTACTCCCGGTTCTTGACGAAGCTCATCGTGACCATGAAGAAGATCAGCAGCTGGAACACCACGTCGATGAGCGGCGTCAACTCGACCGTCGCCTCCTGCTCTCCCTCGCCGTCGTCGATCCTCATGCCGGCGCCGTCTTCGGGTCTTCGCTGGTGTCCTCTTCGACCGCGAAGCGATCGACGACGAGCCCCGCAAGGTCTTCGATCTCACCGATCAGTCGATCAATGCGGCCGACGAGGTAGCGATGTCCGAGCAGCACCGGAATCGCGACCATCAGGCCCGCCGCCGTCGTCACGAGGGCCTGCCAGATGCCGTCGGCGAGCTGACCCACGTCGACCGCCCCAGCTCCGTGCGCCGAAGACTCGACCACCGCCTGGAAGGTGCTGATCATGCCGATCACGGTGCCGAGCAGTCCGAGCAACGGCGCGACCGTCGCGACCGCTGCGATCGCCCCCGTGTTGCGCCGCATTCGACGAAGCTCGGCCCGTCCGCCGTCCTCCATCGATTCGCGCATGTGCGACCGGCTGCCTCCCGCCAGCCCCAGCCCGCGCCCGAGCACCCGAGTGACGGGCGAGTCGGCTCGCTCACATCGTTTGCGGAGCTCCTCCAAATCACCGTCCATGACGAGCGTCCGCACGGCCTGGCAAAGCTCAGTTGGTGCAATGCGGCTGCGTCGCAAATAGACCAGCCGCTCGAAGAACAGAGCGAGTCCTAGAACCGACGCAACGGCGATGGGAAGCAGGAACGATCCACCTCGCGCGAGAATCTCGAGCGCATCCAATGTTGGGCCCCTTCGTGCGCTGTTTCACGACCGTGACAGACGCCGGGCACGCAGAGTCTGCGTCGCGCGGCCCGGTGATCGGAAAAACGCTGCGCGCTCCGGCTTCTCACCCGCACCAGGACCCGTTAGCCTGGATGTCTGATGTTTGGGGGGCTGATGATCGGTTTGCTCGGGGTGCTCGCCGCCGAATTTCCCAACGGGTCGTATGACGAAGCGCAGCTGTTCCAGCCGCTCGTCGTGCTCGACGACGCGGTGATGGTGTCGGACATCCCCGACGTCGGCCAACGCCGGGGGAGCAACGCCGTGATGGTGCTCGACGGGTACTTCATCATCATGGGCTCGGCCGACAGCGGCAACGCCGGTGGTGTCATTCACGTGATGGACGTGTCGGAGCCGACGAGCCCCGTCCTCGTGAGCCACGCCATCGACCCCGAGCTCCGCGAGCTGCACTCGATGCCTGCCGCGAAGGTGGATGGGCAGTACCTCACGGTGCTGCCGTCGATGACCGGAGTTCAGGTGTGGGACCTCGCTGCGTTCGAGTCCGGACCGGTGAAGGTCGGCGAGACGCCACTCGAAGGCGTCGACGGAGGGGACTACGACAACACGGCTTGGCAGATCGCGATCGCGTGGCCCTACGCCTACGTGGGAAGCACCCAAGCCGGGGTTCACATCGTCGACATCAGCGACCCCGCCGCGCCGCTCGAGGCCAACCGCATCACCACGGGCGAAATCGGGATCGGCAAGGCGGGACCCGTCTACGTCTCCGGCAACAACATCGTGGTCGCAACGATGGATACCCTCCCGATCGGAATCGGCATCATCGACGTGCTCGACCCGATGGTTCCGATCCCGCTCGGGACGGGCCAAGGTCCCGATGGCTTTCGGACCTACTCGTCACTGGTGATGGGAAGCCGAATCTACGGACCGGGCGACTTCGGCTGGTTCCACATCGCCACGTGGGAAGCCAGCGACGTGGACGCCGATGTCGAGTTCATCGCCTCGCGCAACTTCGGCGACGACAAGGGCGGCTACTGTTCCTACCAGGACGGCTTTCTCTTCTGCGGTCAGTCGTCCGACGGCATCTTCAAGATCGACGTTCGCGACGAGTCCGCGCTGGAAGAGGTCGGCAACGGGGGCTTTTCCATGGGCGACCCGGACATGGACTTCGCGACCGTGCTCGGCAACCTGGTCTTCGTCTCCAACGACCACACAGGCGGGCCGCAGGGCGCTTTCTTGCCGCATCAGACCGAGCCCGACACCACCCCGCCCGACGTTCTCGAGGCCTACCCCACGCCCGGCAGCACCAACATCCCGGTGGAGTCGCGCTTCACCGTGTACTTCTCCGACGACATCGACCTCGCCACCGTCGAGCCGGACACCTTTCTCGTTCGACGCGTGAGTGACGGCTCGGTCGTCGACGGGGTCTTCGCCCGCTCGTCTCTCAATGCGATCAGCTTCAGTCCCAATGCGCCGCTCACCGACGACGAGACCTTCGTCATCACGCTGCGCCCCGACGGGATGACCGACGTCGCCGGCAATGCGCTCGCCGAGGACGTCGAGGTCGGCCGCTGGTCCACCGGCGACACCATCGACGAGAGCGACCCCGACCCGGACCCCGACCCCGGCGGCACGGGCACCGACACCGGTGCGGACGACGGCAGCTCCGAGGACGGAGACGACACCGCCGGCGCGACCGCGGGTGCCGGAACGACCGGCGACGGTCCCGAGGTTCCGGACGCCCCCATGGCCGGCAGCGACGAGTCCGGCGACGCCGGCGCGACCGATTCCGACAGCAGCGGATGCTCGTGCACCACCACAGAGCCGACACCCGTCGCATTGTTGGGGCTGGCCCTGCTGTTGCCCGTCGTTCGTCGCCGACGCGACTGAGGAACGCCGATGCGAGCGTCTCGGGCGGTAGCGATTGCATTCGGGGCGGCGCTGGTCGGCGCGCCTGCGACAGCGGCCGCCATCGAAGCCGAGCTGACGCCGCTGCAGCCGTCGCTCGCCGGACAGCCCGCGCAGTTCAGCCTCGACTCCGTCGACGATGCCGATGGTGCCGTCGAGGTGTTCTGGAAGTTCGGCGACGGAGACGAGGTTCAGACCGCGCCCGACGAAGTGGTCGAGCACGTCTTCGCCGAACCTGGCCGCTACTCGGTGACCATGATCGCTCGCGACGAGTCGGGTGACCGCGCGGTGGCCACGGCGGTGCAGAAGGTTCACCTTCCGCTGCCCGAGGGCAACCCCACCCATTCCGCGACGCTGGTTCACGACGCGACGACCGGATGGGTCTGGAACGTCAACGGCGACAACGACAGCATCACTGCAACCGCGGTCGAGGCAGCAAACCTCGATCCGCTCGTCGAGATCCCCGTCGGCGACCACCCCCGCAATCTCGCGCTCGCGCCGGACGGCACGGTCTGGGTCACGCTGCAGGATGCCGCCGAGATCGCGATCGTCGATCCGGCGCAGCAGGCCGTGGTCGAGCGCATCGCGCTGCCCTACGCCTCGCAGCCGTACGGCCTCGCCTTTGCGCCCTCGGGCTCGGCCTACGTCTCACTCTACGCCACCGGCGAGGTCGTCGAGATCGACCCCACGAGCCGGGCGGTGACCGAGACCTTGGCGGTGGGTCCGACCCCGGCCGCGATCGCGATCACCCACGACGACCGCGTTCTCGTGACGCGCTTCATCTCGCCGGACGACGCCGGGCAGGTCTACGAGCTCAGCGCCGGACCGCTCGCCCTTTCGCGGGTCTGGAAGCTGCCGTTCGACGAGGGTCCCGACGACGAATCCAACGGACGCGGCGTCCCCAACTATCTCTCGGGGATCGTCGTCTCGCCCGACGGAACCCAGGCGTGGGTCACCGCCAAGAAGGACAACATCGCGCGGGGCCCCCAACGTGACGGAGAGTCGATGACGGCCGACAGCTTCGTGCGAGCGGTGGCGTGCGTGCTCGACCTCCAGACCGGCGAGGAGCGCATCGACCAGCGCATGGACCTCAACAACCGGTCCTTGCCGATGACGGTCGCCTTCTCTTCGATTGGCGACTACGTCTTCGTTGCGGCGCTGGGCAGCAACTGGGTCGGCTTTCAAAACGCCTACGGAACCGAAAACCTCGGCGGGATTCGAGAGGCAGGCTTGGGTCCCGACGGTTTGGTGCTCACGGCTGACGATCAGCTCGTCGTGCACAGTGCACTGTCGCGTTCGATCGAGTTGTACGACGTCACCGCCGTGCTGGACGGTAGCGACGAAGCGGCGCCCGCGATTGTGGAGACGGTGCAAACCGTGATCACCGAGGCACTGCCGCCGGATGTGCTCGCCGGCAAGCAGATCTTTCACAACTCCGCCGACCCGCGCATGAGCGCCGAGGGCTACATGAGCTGCGGGTCCTGCCACTTCGAGGGCGGACACGACGGCCGCGTCTGGGATCTCACCGACCGGGGCGAGGGCCTGCGCAACACGAAGTCGCTGCGCGCAGCGACGCAGCACGGCCGCGTGCACTGGAGCGCCAACTTCGACGAGATCCAGGACTTCGAACGCGACATTCGCGAGAGCCTCGGTGGCGCGGGCTTCATGGACGAGACCTCCTGGGCCACCCGACAAGCCGATCCGTTCGGGGAGTCGTCCGCCGGCGTGAGCCTCGAGCTCGATCAGCTCGCCGCCTACATCGATTCACTGCAAGAGGTCCCGCCCAGCCCGTACCGCAACGAGGACGGAAGCTTCAGCGAGGCCGCGGTGCGTGGTCGCGAGGTGTTCGAGCGCACCGGATGCGTGGCATGCCATCCAGGGCCGGACTACACCGACAGCCCGAGCGACATTCTCCACGACGTGGGCACGCTGCTGCCGACGTCCGGCAGCCGACTGGGCGCCCCGCTCGAGGGCATCGACACCCCGACCCTCAAGGGCCTTTGGACGAGCGCGCCGTACCTTCACGATGGTCGTGCGGCCACGCTCCGCGAGATTTTCACCGAGCACAATCCCAACGACCAGATCGGGGTGACCTCGAGTCTCAGCCCAGAGGAGCTCGACGACCTCGAGGCCTACCTGCTGCAGATCGACGACGTGCCTGCACCGCAAGCTCCTTCGAGCTCCCGTGGGTGCTCGATCGGTGAACCGCCGTCGGGGCTTCCGCTGTGGTCGTGGGGCTTGATGCTGCTCGGACTGGGGCGACGCCGAGCTCGATGAGCGACGACGCCGAGCCGACCATGAGCGCGCATCGCTCCCGCGCAGTCCACCGACCCGAAACGGGCCCGGAACGCAGTAAATCGAGCGCCCACGCGGTGCTGCGCCCTCGAACCTGGCCCAAAGTACAGGTCGCACAGAACAATGATTCGCTGCCTGCATTGGTTGCCGACGATCCGCTGCAACGACCCATCGCGTTCGCCGACGAGCCACTGGCACCTCGCAATGACTCCGTGAGCGCGGTGCTACGCTCAATGTATGCGGTTGGAGAGCGGAACCCCGGCTCCCGAGTTCGAGGCGACCACGATCACGGGTGCCGCGGTCTCGCTGTCGGACTACCGCGGCATGCGGGTGTGGCTGAGCTTCTTCCGCTACGCCGCGTGCCCGCTGTGCAGCTTTCGCATCCACGAGCTGATGTCGCAGTGGGAAGAGCGGTTCGAGCACACCAGCGTGCAGCTGCTGACGGTATGGCAGTCGCCGAAGCAGAAGCTGGAAGAAGTCGTCGACCGCTACCACCCCCCGTTCCCGCTGATCACCGACCCGGGCCTGGACCTCTACAAGCTCTACGCGGTGGAGAAAGGGGCGCTCAAGGTCATGGGCAAGGAAGTGTTCTCGGGGATGGGAGCGGCACGCAAAGCGGGCATTCCACTTGTCCGCGCATGGGACGGTCCGCCGACGCGCCGTCCCGCCGACTTCCTCATCGGCCCCGATGGCATCATCGAGACGGCGCACTACGGCGAGAACGTCGGCCAGATGATCCCGCTGGAAGACGTCGAGAACTGGCTCGGCGCTCCCGTTCACTGATCGAATGAGCGACGACGCAGCGCGCGACCCAGCCACCGACGACACGGTCCACGGAGGCAGCGCTGCCCCCACGCGGGATCCAGCCGACGCGCCTGGGCTCGGCGAGCCCCAAACCGATGACGACCTCGAGCGTGGCTTGGCGTATGCCGCCGCGCGGCGTCGATTGCTCGGCGAGCTCGACGCCGAACCGCCTCGGCTCGCCCACTACTACCTGCTCGAAACGCTGGGCTCTGGCGCGATGGGCGTGGTGTTCGCCGCGTACGACCCCGACCTCGATCGGAAGGTTGCAATCAAGCTGCTGCGCGCCGGGCCCGACGACTCTCAGGGCCGGTCACGTCTACAACGCGAAGCGCGAGCTCTCGCCCGACTGACCCATCCCAACGTCGTGACCGTGCACGGAATCGGTGAGCACGACGGACAGCCGTGGGTCGCGATGGAGTTCGTCGCAGGGTCGGATCTCCGGCAGTGGCTCGGCCAGCAGGAGCGTCCATGGGAGGAGGTGCTCGAGGTCTTCGTGGCTGCGGCGCGGGGTCTGGCCGCGGCGCACTCGGCCGATGTCGTCCACCGCGACTTCAAGCCGGCCAACGTGCTGATCGGCAACGATGGCGTGCCCCGAGTGGCTGACTTTGGCCTTGCTCGACCCGCTGGCGCCGAGGGAGACGACGACCAGCCCGAACATGCCCTCACGAGCCACGAGTCGCTGCGCAGCGCCTCCGGAGCCGACTGGCGCGACGCAGCCCTGACCCGAACGCGCGGCATGGTGGGCACGCCGGTCTACATGGCGCCCGAGCAGTACATGAGCAGCGACGTCGGGCCCGAGGCCGACCAGTTTGCGTTCTTCGTGTCGCTCTACGAGGGGGTCTACGGCTCGCTCCCGTTCACCAACGACGATCTGCTCGCGTTGGTCGAGGCCAAGGCCTCCGGCACCATCGCGGAGCCGCACCGCGACTCGCGAGTCCCTCGCTGGCTTCACCGCATCATCTTGCGAGGATTGGCCGCGAAACCCGAGGACCGATACGCGAGCATGGATGCCGTCATCGCCGAGATCGAATCGGCACGACGGCGGGCCAAGGGCGGCCGTTGGCGACTATGGGTCGGGGGGTTGGCGATCGCGGGCGTGGCGGCTGCGGCCGGCGGTCGGCTCGGCTTCCAACCGGACACGCTCACCGCCGCCCAGGCGTGCGAGGGCGCAGGAGCACCGATTGATGCGGTGTGGGCCGATCGCCGCGATGCGATCGAGACGGCCGTCCTCGCAACCGAGCTTCCGTACGCCGAGGACTCCTGGACCTGGATTGATCAGGAGATGGGCGTTGTGGCCAAGGCCTGGGGCACTGCACGCCGAGGAGTGTGCGAGGCCGAGCACCAAAGCACGATGACCGCAGACGTGATCCAGCGCCGACTGGACTGCCTCGAGGGCAAGCTCGCCAACGCCACCGCAGTCACCAATCTGTTCGTGCGCGCGGACGCGGACACGTTGTCGGTGGCCGACCAGCTTCTCGCGCGGCTCGGTGACCCTGCGGAGTGCATGGGCGAAGCTCCGCTGCAATCGATGACGCTTCGACCAGCCGATCCGCGCGCGCGAGAGCTCGGCGACGCCGTGATGGGTCGTGTGTCCAACCTTCATGCGCTGCGCCTCGCCGGCAAACGCGAGGAGGCGCGTACCGAAAGCGCGGCGCTGCGCGAGTACCTCGACGACGACCTCGAGCCTCTCGTGCGCGGTGAGCTTCAGCGCGTGCTCAGTCTCGGGGTTGGTGTGGCCGAAGCCGAGCACGGCGAGCTGCTGCGCGGGGCCCTTGCCGATGCAATACGAGCCCGCGCCGATCGACTCGCGATCATGGCCTACTACGACCTCGGGATTCACGAGGCCACGGCGGGTCGGCCAGAGCGTGCGATCCAGTACTACGAGCTCGGGCTCGCAACCATCGACCGAGTCCAGACCGTCGCAGAACGTCTCGGCACGCGCTGGTCGTTCGCAGACGTGCTGCGGCCAGCGCTGGAGAGCGTCATGGGCGTTGCCCTGCGCGAGAGCGGCGACAGTGAGCAGGGCATGGTTCATCTACGCCGAGGGGCCGAGCTCGCGGGCGCGATCCGGTCGTCCTTCGCGTTCGTTCCGATGAACGCCTACAACAACTACGCCGAGGGCCTGCGCGTGACGGGCTCGTACCAACAGGCTCTCGACTACTACGACCGCGCGATCGAGATCGGGCGGGAGACGATGGGCGAAAAGCACCCCAACGTCGGCCAGGTCCTCAACAACCGAGGCGCCGCCTTCGTTGATCTGGGGCGCTACGAGGATGCCCGACGAGATCTCGAGCTCGGCCGGGAGATCAAGCGAACTCGGGTCGGCGAAGACCACCCCGACGTCGGACTGCTCGACTACAACCTCTCGTTGCTCGAGATCAACACCGGCAACCCGACGCGTGCGCGCACCATGCTCGAGCGCGTCCGCAACGTCTGGGAGAGGCGCCTGCCGGAGTCGCATCCGTTTCGGCCGGCTGCCGTGATGAGTATGGGTACGGCGGCTCGCCACGCGGGCGACGTCGACGAAGCGCTCGAGCTGATCACGCAGGCCCGCACCGATCTCCGACGGCTGCTCGGCAACAACCCTCACCTCCTGACCGCGACTGCCGATGCCGAATACGCGCTCACGCTCGTCGCGGCGCAGCGACCCGATGAAGCCACGAAGCTCGCTGAGGATGCGGTCGCCGGATTCGAGAAGTCCGTGGGCTTGACCAACGCCGCGGCCTCGGTCGGCCTGTTTACGCTCGGCGAGGTCGCGCGGGCCCGCGGACGGCACGAAGACGCGATAGCGGCGTTTGATCGCTCGATCACCGTACTCACCGACCACGTCTCGCCCGAGCATCCGGAGCTCGCCTCACCACTGGTTGCGCGGGCCGAGTCTCTGCTCGCCCTCGACCGCCGTGACGAGGCAAAGACGTCTTTGTCGCGCGCCAAGGCCGTGACCGCCACGAGGTCCATTCCGTCCGAGCTCTCGGCGCGCATCGAGGCCCTCGAGACCGCCCTGGCCGCCGACTGATCCGACACCGCGATACACTCCCGCGGGCATGGACGAACGCCTGAGTCAGGAGGCGGTCGAGAACCTCGTCACGCAGTTCAGCTCCGCGCTCGACTTCTACCGGGAGCTCGTACAGAACGCGATCGATGCGGGCAGCAGCAGCGTCGAGGTATGGACCGAGTTCATCGAGCCGGACGACGGTGGAGCGGAGGGCGTCATCGCGATGCACGTCGACGACTTCGGCGAGGGCATGAACGAGGAGATCATCGACGATCAGCTCACCCAGCTGTTCTCATCCGCGAAGGAAGACGACCTCACCAAGATCGGCAAGTTCGGCATCGGCTTCGTGTCGGTCTTCGCCATGAAGCCCAAGGCGGTCCTGGTCCACACGGGCCGGGCCGGCGAATACTGGGAAGTGCTCTTTCACGAAGATCGGTCGTTCACCAAGACCCGGGTGGATGCACCCGTGGAGGGCACCCAAATCACGCTCTTCGTGGCGGGTGACTACGCTCGGTACCGCGACCTCGTCGAGGGAAGCCGGACCACGCTCGCCCGTTGGTGCGCCCACTCCGACACCGAAATCACCTTCGAGGATCGCTCGGCTCGCCCCGGCGACGACCGCGGTCTCGAGCCGATCAACGCACCGTTCGAGGCCACCGGCGAGTGTGGAGCGCTGTCGTCCCACGAAGGGGGTACCGAGGTCGCGCTCGCCTACAACGACACCCCCTCGTACGGCTTCTACAACAAGGGACTCGCCCTCGCCGTGTCCGACTCCGGCGAGGACGTGATGGGCAGCCACGCGACCCGCTTTTCGCGGATTGCCTTCAAGATCAAGTCCCGGTGGCTCGAACACACACTGTCGCGCGAGACAGTGATGCGGGACGAAAACTTCGAAAAGGCGATGGCGATCGTGCACCAGGCGGCGGCGGGTCCGCTCCGCGCGGGCCTGCTGCACGCCCTGGCCGCGGTGGCGCGCTCCGATCCGTGGACGCTCGCCGCCACGTCGCAGTACCGCCGCCTGCTCACCTTCCTGGCGTCCGAACCGTCCTCCGCATGGACGGACGAGGCTGTGCTCCAGACTCCGATGATGCGCACCGTGCAGGGCACGGTCCTCAGCCTCGCGCAGGTCGAGGAGGTCTGTGGCCGAGACGATCGAGTCTACGTCGCTGCGGACCCCAGTCCGCTCACCCAGCGCCTGTCGGAGCTCGGCATTCCGGTGCTCCTGTCCGACCGCATGGCGCACGACGAGCCGAGCAAGGAAGATCCAACCACACGCTTGCTCGTCGACTTTCTCCTCGCGCGACGCAACGTGTTCGAGGGCGTCTACGACCGAGTCTTCGACGTCGATCGCCATGGCGTCACCATGGATCGCATCGTTCATCCCGAGCGCGTGCTCCTGGCGGTTCATCCCGTGCGCAAACCCGAGCCCCGTGTCCGCGAGCTGGTCATCCGGGCCGCGGAGCTGCTCGACAAGGTCAATGCCGGCTACAAGCAGATCGTGCTCGGAACCGTCGAGGCACTCGACGACGACGTGCCGATGTTCGTGCTCGGACGAAAAGTCGCCGCGCTGATGGCCAAGCCGCCGGGGGCCCGCTACGAGCGCGGCCGATTCGAGAAACCTCGCGCGTTGGTCAATCGCCAGCACCCGCACTTTCAGTCGATCGAGGCGATGGCCGCCCAACAGCCCGAGATGGCGGCGTACTGCCTCGCAAAATCGCTACTGCTCGAGGAGGACCGCAACCTCGACCTGGACATTCGCCTCGTCGAACATGCCACCAAGAGCGCGCGTCGGAGGGCCCGATGACGTCGATCGACCAAGTCATCGCCCGCAGTCGCATGTCGGGCGGGTTTTCGGAGCGCAAACGCTTCACGGTCTCGCGCCGCCGGGGCATCGAAAAGCTCCGTAAGTTCGCGCTCGCCGATCCGCACTTTTACGTGCTCGAGCTCATCCAAGCCGCGATCGCCAACAATGCCGAATACGTCGACCTCCGGGTCGGCCGCCACAACGCGACGCTGTCGTATATCGGTGGCGGGCTCACCGAGCACGAGCTGGGTCAGCTGTTCGACTTCTTGTTTGCGTCCAAGGATCGGGCCGACATCGGGCACGTCCGCGAGCTCGCGCTGGGGCTCAACGCCGCGCTGCTGTTTGCCCCCGACAAGATCGTCGTCGAGTCAGGGGACGCCACCCTCGCGGGCAGCACGCGCATGGTGGTGATGGGCGACCACGACGTCGTGGAGGTGGGGCGCCCGGAGAAGCCGATGGCCGGGACGTTCATCTCGATCCAGGGAATGAAGCGCAACAAGCTCGCCGGCAAGTGGTTCTCTGGTTTCAACGACAACTGGCCACGCGAGTACGAGACGGTCGAGGAGCGCTGCCTGGCCGCACCGGTTCCGATCGTGGTGGGTGACACGCCGCTGTTCGGCTGGTCCTCACAGCGCACCCCCGCCCTGTTCGGCTACAAGGAGGTGCTCTCCTTCGACGAGGGCGAGCTCTACGGCACGCTCGGGCTCAAGCCGAGCTTCGGCAATCCGGAGTTCCGCCTCTTGACCCGGGGCGTCGCGATCCAGTCACGTAGCCATGTGCTGATCCAGGGCAAGCAGATCGGCGGAATCATCTGCTTCGATCGTCTGCGCAAGACGGTCGATCACTCGGGCATCGTGGACGACGAGCGGCTGGCCGAGCTGTGGGAGCGACTGCGTCCGTACGCGCGCCAGCTCGTCAGCGGCAAGCGGGAAGTGTCGCCCTACGGCGCGACGATTCTCGGCCAGAACGAGCCGCTGCTGCCCGCACAGCTGCGCGCGCTCGTCCGAGGCAGCGAGGTGGTGGTTGCGGTGCCGTCCAACACCGACGTCAACACGCCGGAAGGCAGGCGCGCCGCAGGCGTCGGCCATGCGCTCGCGGCTCCGGTCGTCTGCATGGAAGCCGACCAGACGCGCATTCTGCCCGTGCTCGCCGGGGGCAGCCTCGGCATCGTGCGACCGGCCCTCGACTCGGACCACGACCTGACGCTCTACCGGAGCGCACCCGCCGAGCCGCCCCCGCGCCCGTGGCTCGCCAGTCCGCTGGACGTGCCGTCGTTGCCCACGGCCAAGCTCGCCTCGCGTCTACAGGCGACCGGGCAACAAACCCGGGAGGAGCGCGGCCGAGCGCATGCGCTCGCCAACAGGCTCGGGACCGGGGACATCGAGGCCACCGTCTACACACCGGCGGAGGGAGGTGGGCAGCACTCGGGACTTGCCGTCGAGGTTCTCACCACCGACCGGCAGGTGTGGCGGGGTGTCGTCCCCAGCGCCCACGCCGGCCACGTGCTGGTGGTTTCCCTGCCGCACACGCCCCCGTCCGTGCTGCGCGAGCCGATCGACGATGCTCCGGGAGCGCCTACCGTCGTCGAGGAGGTCGCGCGAGCCATCGCCGAGCACGCGAGCGCGACGCTAGCCACCGCGTTCGAACGCGCGGTCGCGGATCTGGAACGCAGCCCCGACCTCGCCCCGGGAACGCGGGCCGCGAGCCTCGGGCTGTCGGCCGCGGCTCGATCCACGGTGGCTCGGCTGTGCCGCGAGGGCGAGGCACCCGCGTTCGAGCTGGTCTCCCTGAGAACGTCGCCCTCGCCAGTGCTCGACCTGCCGCTGCTCGCGGCGGTGGACGGAACGACATGCACCCTGCGCGACGTGATCGCGCGGGCCAAAGAGGGTCTGCTCTACGGCACGATTCCCGAGGTTCCAGCCGACCTCGAGGGCCTCGATCGATCGCGGGTGCTCGCGCTGTCGGCCACGGACGAGCGCACGCTGGTCGAGCTCGTGGGGGACTCCGCCTACGTACGGGTCGACGGTCGCGACGTGCTTGCCGAGCACGCCGGCGTGCAGGTCCGAGACATCGCGCTCGGCCTCCGCACGTACCCGGACTTCCCGCTGCTCGTCGAGGGGGTCGACCCGACCACGCTGACGGTGGAGGAGCAGATCGCCGCGGTCGACACCCTGCTCGCGCAGCTCATGCTGCGCTTTCTCGGGATGGATCCCCCGCGTCCCGAAGACGCCCAGGACTATCCCGCCTGGGAGGAAGGCCGACGACAAGCGTGTCGGCACCTGCAGTGGGCCGCGGTGACGCTGGGGCAGGACGCGCCCGAGCAACTGAGGGAGCTTCCTCTGTTTCGCGACGGCGAAGGCCTCGCGTTCGGCTGGACCGAGGTTTCCACCGCCCTGCAATCGGGCTCGCTGCCGCTGCTGTACGCGCAGGGGCTCGGCGACCACGAGCTCGGTCAGCTCGCCGCGCATGCGCTCGAGCAGGACCGCCCCTCCAATGGAACGCCACGGCTGCTCTTGGCTTCGCCCTTCGTGCACGCACTGCTCGCTCCGCACGGTGCTCGTCCGGCGTTCGACTCGCTGCGGGGCCTGTCATCGGCACCAAGCGATCCGTCGGCGATGCCGATGTTGGCGGCCGTGGACATCGACCGCGGCAACCTTCGCGGGCACGTCGGCATCCCCGCCGAGGGTGTGCCGCCGGACGTGATCGTCGTGCTGCCCGACGGCAAACGCACCCGCGCTTGGGAGGTCGCGCGCAAGTACGGGATGGTCGGCCTGGTTCGCATCTCGGGCGCGGAGTGGTCGCACGAGACCTACCGCCAGCTGGTCGGTCAGCTCGAAGTCGCCGGCGCGGCCGCGCTGCGCAAGATCCTCGACCGCGTCCGCGACACCGAGCCCGACGGCGCGGAGTATCTGCGCATGGTCACCGTGCTGCTGCAGTACGCGGGACGCCACCTCGTCCTCACCGCGCGCCCAGACGGCGGGATCGAGTCCAGCGTCAGCTCCGACATCTCCACCGAGGTCCTCGGACTGCCGGTGTTCGCGTCTCGGTTCGGCGGACCGGTCCCGGCATGGCGACTCGTGCGTCGCTTCGCGGCTGCCGTCAGCTCGCTCGAGCGCGAACCAATCCAGCTCGTGCTGCAGGACCTGTCGTCTGCGCTGCCGCCGGCGCTGCGCACTTGGGTGACCGCGCACCTGAGCCCCGCCAACGTCGCGCGTCCGCCCGCTCGACCCGCCCGGCCGCCGTTCGACAGCGTTCAGGAACCCAGCGCGCTCGAGCACGTCGAGTTCGCCCGCCGCATCGGCGAGCAGCTCGAGAAGCTGCGACCCGACCACGCCGAAGCGATCGAGGTCGTTGTGCAGTACCGCGGCCCCAAGGACGCGTGGATCACCGGCGGCCTGCAAACCATCGTACTCAACGCCGATCACTGGATGCTGCAGTGGTCGATGTCGCGCTCCGACGACCCCGCCGTGCTCGCCTGGCTCCTCCTCGCCGCCTACGCCTACATCAACGAGATACGCGAAGCGGTGACCAACGAACACGAACGCCGCTTCCAACGCGAAGTGGCGCGGGCGCTGGCGGCCGGGGAGTTGTAGGCCGCGATCTTCGGTTGAACCCCACCGACCGGGTTGCGAAAATCGTCTCGAATGCGGTTTGGGATCGCGTGGTGCTCGTGCCTGCTGGCCGTGGCGTGCGCTCGGGAAAACCCCGAGTTCGGGCTCGGGGAGGACGCGACCGAGGGCGCGGCGAGCGGTGGCACGGCGGGGGCGTCCGGGACGACCGCGGGCATGGTCGATCCCACCGCCCAGGACGATGATGACGACGACGCCACGGATCCGGACGACGACGACGACGACAGCGACCCGACGAATCCCGACGACGACGACGACGACGACGACGACGATCCGATCGACACCGGCAGCGAGGAGACGGACGGGCCCCAGAATTGCCCCGCGAACCTCGAGGTGGTGGTGCCCGTGTGGGAGGACACCTTCGTCGTCACGGATCTAGGCGGAACGTGCAGTGGCGGGAGCTGCGAGCTGGCGAACTTCGGGGCCTCCGAGGCGTGGCCGGTGTTCGACGATGGCCCGGGAGGCACCTACCGCGCGTTCATGCTCGCGCGCTTCGACATCGGTGCGGAACTGCTCACCGAGATCGACTCCGTCGACCTTCACGTGCACGTGTCCAACCAGCAGCCTCAGTACATGCCGTTCGAGCTGGTCGTCTTCGAAGTCGTCAACAGCGACTGGGGTGAAGGCGATGGCGCCGAGCAGCTCGCGACGAAGGGCCAAGCGAGCTGGGTCGACTCCGCCTTTCCCATCCCCTGGACCGACGACGCGAGTAGCTTCGAGGATGCGCTCGGTGTCCTGATCGGCGAAGAGCCATTTGGGATTGTCGACGGTGGAACCGAGCTCGTGATCGCCCTGAGCCCTGGTGAGGTGGCGGACCTCATCGACACCGACGGGTACCTCAGCGTCGCCGTGACGACAGTCGGTTCGCAGCCGACGACACTATGGACTCGCGAGCAGTTCCCGCTCGCCACCGCCCTGGAAGTCATCGGCTGCTCCGAGTAGCGCGGCCTATTTCTTCACGAAGCGAGCCGCCCACGGTCCGGTGAAGCTCGACTCCTTCGTCGTGAGCGCGAGCTGTCCGCAGATCCAGTTGTCGTCGATGTGATCGACGGTCACCTTGCCCGGCGTCGCACCATCGAGTGAGATCTTCATGAGCATGCTGCTGCCCGACTTGTGGCGCACCGTGCTGGCGACCTTGCGCTCCTCCTTGAGCCCGAAGATGTACTCGCCCTTGTCGACCGGGAACGCTTCCTTGGTCTCCACGTTGGCCTTGGCGAACTTGAGATCGAGCGAGAACTGCTTGCCGCGCGGCCCATCCGAGGGACGCTTGGGGTCGAGGCGGAAGGTCGCCAGGTTGACGTTGACGTACTTGCCGCTGCTGAGCGACGTCGCGTAGGCGCTCGCCACGTTGAAGTCGCCCTGCAGCCACTTGTTCTTGGCCTCGATCGTCTCGGGCTTGGTGCAGTCCGCCGGCAGTCCGCTCCAGTCCATTTCGGTGTCGGACTCCTGCGCCTGGTCGGACCCATCCGAGGCCGCCGGCAGCGTGTCCGCGGTGAGATTGGCGACCATCACCGGCTTCGCGGCATCAATCAGCGTGGCGTTGCCCAGCTGGCCGCGATTGTTCCAGCCCCAGCACTTGGCGTTGCCGTCCTCGAGCGCTGCACACACGAAGTTCATGCCGACATCCATGTGCACCGCCTTGCCGAGATCGACCACGGGGTCTTTCTTGTGGTTGCTCCCGGTCGTCTCGCCGGTGCCGACCTGCCCGCGGTCGTTGTAGCCCCAACAACGCATCGAGCCGTCGCCCGACATCGCGCATTTGTGGTTGCGGGCCCGCACGAGCGTCACGTCCGACAGGCCCGCTTCATCCTTGGGCTCTTGGGACTCGCCCCAGCACTTGACGGTCTTGTCGCCCATGACGGCGCAGGTATCGGAGTTGCCCGAGCCCGCTCCGATCGCGACCACCCCGGACAGGCCTTCGATCTTCTTGGGGTTCTGCTTGGGCGTCACGTAACCCCAGCAGGTGACCGTGCCGTCTTCGTGCAGGGCACACGCGTGGTTTTGACCGGCCGCGAGCGCCTTGGCCGACGACACGCCCGGGACCTGGGTCAGCCCCTTGTCCCGCGACGATGCCTCGCCGTCGCCGATCGCGTTGAACGCCGCACTGCCCCACGCCATGACGGAGCCGTCCGGCATGATCGCGTACTGCGTGCCGCCGCCGAGCGCGATGTCTTTGGCGCCCTTGATGCCCGGGATCTCCTCGGGGGTCTCCGCCCATTTCTTGCCGTCGGTGCGCGGCTTGAGGGCAACTGCGCCCCAGCAGCTGAACGACCCCGCCTTGTGCCGCACGCAGGCCATGTCGCCGCTGCTGCCCGAATCACCGCCCATCCAAATATCGGTGGCATCGCTGATGCCGGGCACCGCCACCGGCGTCGCGGCGTCGATGTCGGACTGCGCGACCCCGTGCTCGCCGCGGTTGTTGCGGCCCCAGCAGCGGACGGTCCCGTCGCTCATCAACGCACACGCGGCGCTGTGACCGGCGGCGACCTGCGTGGCCTTGAGGCTCCCGGTCGCGTTCGCAACCGCGCCTCCGCCATCGGCACCATCGCCCCCGCCGCCCTCGGCCGCGCCTCCGTCTCCTCCGCCTCCTCCGCCTCCCTTGGCCTTCGCGTCGCCTTTGTCGGCGCCGCCGTCGGATTTGGCTGCGGCGTCGGCTTTGTCACCCTTGCCCTCGACTTTGTCGTCGCAGGCAGGTGCCAGCAGCAGCAGGAAAATGCAGGGAATTCCGGTTCGGTTGATCAGCATCGTGGCTCTCGTCGCCGTAAACGCGAACACCGGGGCTCATCCCTCACCGCGGCGCTCACGAGGCCTCCGGGTAGAGTCACGTCGGGCCACTCGGATCACGCCGATGACGGAATCGTGACCGCGCGGTGGTGCAGACATGACCGCACCCGCGCCCACGTCGGTCACGCTGATCAGCGATGGCCCGCCGTCGATTGCTCATTGCCCTGCTCGCCCTCGCCCCCGCCGCGCCGCTTGCCGGCTGTGCCGATCGGGCCCCCGACCACACTCAGGCAAAGCTGGCCGATCCCGCCGCCGCCGAGACTCCGAAGCCCGAAGCCACCGAGGCGGAGGCTCCGCTCGCCGCCTCGCGATTGGTGATCCGCAAGGCCGAGCTTCGCCTCTCGGCCGACGCCCCCGAAGACCTCGTCGCTACGGCGTCGCGCCTCACCGAGCGCGCCGGTGGCTTCGTCGAGGGCAGCAACACCTCCGGCGTGGGCGACCGCATCCAGCAAGTCGACGCCACTCTCCGAATCCCGTCCGATCGTTTCGACGCCGTGCTCGACGAGCTGCGGGAAAGCGGCGAGCTGTTGCACGAGTCCCTGTCCGGCGAAGACGTCACCGAGCAGCACACCGATCTCGCCGCACGACTGCGAAGCAAGCGAGCGCTCGAGGAGCGACTACTCTCGATCCTCGGCAAGGTCGACACGGTGGAGGACGCCTTGAAGGTGGAGACCGAGCTGACGAGCGTGCGCACCGAGATCGAACGCCTCGATGCCACCAAGCAAAACCTGGAGCATCGCGTGGCGATGGCAACCATTCAGCTGTCGGTCACGTCACCGGTGGTGCACAACCCCGCCCACGCCGAGTCGGTGAGCAGCCGCCTCGACCGGGCCCTGGACGACGCCGGCCGGGCATTCATCACCGTGCTCGGCGGGCTCATCCGTCTGTTCGGCGTGCTCATCCCGCTGGGCGTCGTCGCCGTTCCCATCGTGCTCGGGGCCCGTCACGCGTGGCACCGCCGCCGGCGCGCCTTGCCCCCCGCCCGCTGAGGCCCATGATAGGGTCGCGCCATGGCCAAGCAGTCGAAAGTGCGACTGAAGGTCGGCCTCGAGGAGGCCCGCCAAGCGATCCTCGATGCCCTGCCCAAGGACGCGATCGTGCGCGACGAAGACGACGGCGTAGGCCGATTCGCCGGACAGCGCACGCTCGTCATCGTCGGGCGCAAGCGCGACCGTTTGCTGATGTTTCACGGCACCTACGGCCAGATCAAAGGTCACTTCGAGGAACCCCACCTCGACGTCGTGTTCGACACCAGCAAGGAGCGCGTCGTCGCGAAGCTGACCCGCGAAGAACCCAAGCCGCCCAGCGCGGCTGCACGGATCTTCGACGTGCTCGGGTACATCCTCACCGTCGGCGCGGTCGTGTTCGCGTACCACACCTTCCGCGGACTCGAGATGGACAACCAGCGCGTCGCGTTGGTCGCCGTGGGTGGTGGCCTGGCGTGGGCAGCCATCGCGCACTACATGCCGAAGCGGGAAGACCTCGGTTTGTACGAAGTCGTGGACAAGGCCCTGGCCCCGCACGCGGTCAAGAAGAAGAAAAAGAAGAAGCCCGAGGCTGAAGCCCCGGCCGAGGCCGAAGAAGAGCCCGGCGAAGCCGAAGCCGCGGACGACTGATGGGTATCGAGGCCCTGGCCAAGCTCATCGACGCGTTCGATCCAGACCTTCCGATCGAACGCGCATGGACGCCGCCGTCGGGCTGGTACACCTCACCCGAGATCGACGAGCTCGAGCGGACTGCCTTCCGGCGGACCTGGCACCCGGCCGTTCGCCGCGACGAAATCGAGGCGCCCGGATCGTGGTCATCGGGGTGTCACGTCGGTGAGCCCTGGGCCGTCACCCGTGACGATGCCGGCGTGCTGCGGGCCCTGTCCAACACGTGCCGGCACAAAGGACGCGAGGTCGTGCAGGGACCCGGTCGGGGCGATCGGTTGGTCTGTGGCTATCACGCGTGGACGTATGACCTCGCCGGCAAGCTCCGCAGCGCGCCCCGGATGGCGGGCATCGAGAGCTTCGACCGCGAAGCGATGTCGCTGCCAGCCCTCGGCGTCGACGAGTGGGGCCCGTGGGTCTTCATCAACCATCGCGAGAACGCGGTGGGCATGGCCGAGCGCCTGCCTGAGCTCGACGCGGCGATGGAACGCACCGGCTGGGGCGCCCTGAAGTTCGTCGACCGCAAAGCCTGGACGATCGAGTGCAACTGGAAGGTCTACGTCGACAACTATCTCGACGGCGGCTACCACATCCCGCACATGCATCCGTCGCTGGATGCTCAGCTCGACATGGCGTCGTACCGCACCGAGGTATTCGACGAGTTCTCGATCCAGACCTCGGGGGCCGCGAACCGCGGAGACGACCGCACCGAGGTCGACGCCAGCCAGCGCATCGGCAACGGGGCCATCTACGCGTGGATCTACCCCAACCTGATGCTCAATCGGTACGGGCCCTGCTTGGACAGCAACCTCGTGATCCCGCTCGGCCCCGATCGCTGCCGGGTCGAGTACGAGTTCTACTTCATGGAGACCGAGGGAGCCGATGCCGAGGCGTTCGTTCGGCAGAGCATCGAGCAAGCCGACATCACCCAGCGCGAGGACATCGCGATCTGCGAGTCGGTGCAGCGCGGCCTGGCGTCGGTGCACTACGAGGTCGGCCGGTACGCCCCGCGGGTGGAGCACGGCGAGCATCACTTTCACCGGCTGCTCGCCGCGGACCTTCGCGCGGCCCTCTCGCGGGACGGGTAGGCCTCGATCGTGTCGGTCCTCAAGAAGGTCGCGATCGGAGTCGGGGTGCTGGTGCTGCTCGCCGGCGGGATTACGGCGTACCTCTGGAGTCAGGCAACGGCGCTGCCCGATTGGTACACGGAGGTGCCTGCCACCGAGCTGGCGGAGTACGCAGGGGCAGAGGCCGACAGCGAAGGCGCCGAGGCCAAGTGGATCGCGTTCGACCAGGAGGGCGACCGGCTCGAGGAGGAGATTCCACTCGAGCCCGAGGCGCCGCGCGGCGTGGGCGGGGTGGTGCGGGAGGCCGTCGGTGAAGAGGCCATGCCGCCGCCCTCGCCCCCCAAGTCGGACGAGAAGACCAAGCGGAGCAGCAAAGCCAAACGCCACGAGCTCCGCGGCTTTCACCGCGGCATGACCAAGCGTCGAAAGCGACGCAAGAAGGGGCCGCCCCTGTCGCCGGCCGAAAAAGCCGCCCGAGAGGACGCCGCGAAGAAGAAGGCCAAAGCGGTCCGGGCCTCGCGAGCGGTCTACGAGGACGGGCACCTCGAGGTCGGCGTGATCCTCGATCTGTCGGACTTCCCAGTCGACAAGCTCAACGAAAAGGATCGGGCGCGCTACGAGCGGGCCATCAAGAACTTCCCGGGTCTCACCAACCGCGACGTGTGGGTGGGCGTCGAAGACGAAGCGGTCATCATGGACGGCTATCTTCAGCTCGGCGCCGACGCCAAGGTGCGCGTCGGCAAGTTGACGTACTCCCTGGCGGGGGCCGCAAAACGCCTCGGGATGAAGCCGGAGCAGCTGCTTCGCGAGGTCAACCGCGAGCTGCGTCGGGCCGGCTTCGTCGACCCGGACTCGCGCTGATCTCGTGCGACAATCCGGGCATGGGTCGTGCGTGGGGGCTGTCGCTGGTGGTCGCGTTGATCGGGTGCGGTCGCCCGCCGATCATTTTCGCGGACGACAACGACGACGACACGGACGGAGACGGGGCCACCACCGGCGCGGCGATGACCACGAATGCGCCCCCGGCCACGACCACCCCTCCCAATCCGACCGGCGGCATCACGGTCGGCACATCGGACACCGCTCCCGGGACGAGCGACGATTTCGGCACCACGTTTTCGGATCCCGACACGAGCGGGGCGGTGGACTCCTTCACGTCCGATTCGGGCGACGACACCACCACGACGGGGGTTGCCACCTCCGCGGCGACCTCGCTGACGACCTCGGACACCGGGATGGCGACCGGCGGGTGCAACGACGTCCCCGGGACGTGGGCAGACTGCATCAACGGGGAAGACTGTGACTCGCCGGTCGCCACGTGCGCCGAGACCGGCTCGCCCGGAGAGGCCACCTGCATCTTCGACTGCGACACCGTCTGCGACTGCCCGGCCGCCCCGGTGACCGGGGATGCAACGCTGGCCTGCGAGGACATCTATCTCGGGGACGGAATCAACGAGTGCTTCCTCTCGTGCGAGTCGGGCGCGCAGTGCCCCGACGGACAGGTCTGTTTCGCGGATGCAATCTGCATCCATTCCGACGCAGTACCGACCGTGGTCGAGCCCTACGCGGGGTGCAACCCACCGGACTTCGAGTGCCCGGACGATTCCAACTGCGTCACCAACGCCATGGAGAACAGCACCTGCCTGTCCGATTGCTTGGACGTCACGGACTGCGTGGATGGACCCGCGGACTCGACGGTCTTGTGCGCCGACATTACCGGCGACCTGATCGACGATTGTCATCTGAGCTGCATGGGGCCAGACGCGGAGTGCCCCGACGAGTGGCTCTGCTTCGCGGACTTCGTTTGCCTGCAGCCGTCCCCACCGGTCCCACCGCCGCCACCGTGAATCGCATGCGCGTCCGTCCCCTCATCGGCCCCGCGATGCTCGCCGCGTTCACCCTCGCGACGATGATGCCGCGCCATGCCCCGGCGGGAACGGTCGCCGAGCAGCGCGCTCGACTCCCGCCCCCGGCCCAGTGCGAAGACGACCTCGTACAGGGTATCTGGCGCTCGCACGACTATCTGCCGCAGTGGGGAGAGTGGAGCGTTTTCGTGCTCGAGATCCGGCGGGTGGATGGCAGCGACAAGCTCGAAGGCACCATCGTCGGCGAGTCCTGGGACGCGGGTCCGAAGCAGTCCGAGCCCGGACCCTGCGAGGGGGCGCACCACCGCATCGTGTCGATGGATGCGGTGGGCTCGGTCGACGATGGCGTGATCACCTTCGGCGGCGTGGGCCAGTGGCGGCTCGACAAGCACGTCTGTGGTCCCACGGGCATGGGCTACAACCTCGACCAGTTCACCGGCAAGCTCGACACCGATCTGATGGAGTTTCAGTCCGTCAACAACGACGGAGGTCGCATGGTGAACCTGCCGACGGTGTTTCGGCGGGTCGAGTGTCTACCGGAGCACAAGAACAGCGCTCCGAAGCGTCCGAAAGTCGCTGTCACACCGCCGTCGTTCTATCCGCCCGAGGACGAGTCTCGCGGCGGGTGCCAGTCCGGCTGAATCCGTGCGACAACGGCGACATGAATCGGATCGCGATGCTCGTCGTGCTCGCCGCCATTGGTTGTGACGCGAAGCCGCCCAAGGCCGATGTACCGGCCAAGGCCGACGCGAAAGCCGAGCCGAAAGCCGAGCCGAAAGCCGATGCGAGAGCCGATGCGAAGGCCGACGACAAGGCCGACGACAAGGCCGACGCAAAGCCCGAGCCCGAGCCCGCCAACCCGGCGGACGCGAACACGGACGAATCGCCGTCCGCTCCGGCAAGCGCTCTGACGGCTTTCGCCGGCCCGCTGAAGTTCGACCCGGTGCAGGCCGGCGACGGCAAGCTTCCCGCCGACAACATGGCGCTCATCGAGGACAACGGCGGCACGATGATGGACCACGCCGTCGACTTCGGGTGGAGCAAGGACGGCACCGCATTCGGCTACTGCCTACCGAGCGGAGGTCGCGACTGCACGCGCTGCATCAAGACCACGCTCGACGGTCAGACCGACAACTGGGAGCGCGGCTCGGAGTGTGACGACAAGGACGACACCAAGGTGATCGCCTCCGAGTGGGCCAAGTCCGGAATCGGCAAGCAACCGATCCCCAAGACATGGGAGTTCGGTCGGGACATCACGATCGTGTGGAAAGCCGTTGCGGGTAAAGAAGGCGAGACCAAGGCGAAGACGACGCTGGCGAGCCTTCACCTCGGAGCCCGCGTCGCCAAGGAAGAGCCTTCGTACTTCATGAAACGCACGAGCAAGGCCGCGGGCGAGGCCTACTTCGACTACACGATCTTCCCAGAGCTCATCCTTCCGTCGCCGAACGGTGAGCACCTCGCGATCATGTGGCACACATTCGCCGGCGAGTACTCGGACATCTTCACGCTCGAGCTCGAGCCGTCAGCGGATTTCGCATTCGCCGCATACCACTCGACGGCGCTGAAGCTGCTGAAGACCAGGCCGGCGCGCGCAGCCGAGTTGCTGACGTCTGTCGCGGAGATCAAGCCCGCCTCCTGGAAGGTCCAGTACAACCTCGCCTGCGCCTATGCCCTGGCGAACGAGCCGGACAAGGCCAAGCAGCCGTTGAGCGACGCCGTCAAAGGCGGAGGCGACAAGGTCGTGCGCAAGGCCAAGACCGACGCCGATCTCGAGAGCCTGCGCTCGCTGGACTGGTTCGCGAAGCTCGTCGAGTAGGACGCTTTCGGAGCGTTTCTTCGACACGGATGCGGTTTTTTTCGCGTCGAGGAATCGATTTCCGGGCTCTTGCCACGACATAGGCGAGCGATGCCGCCGCCCCCATTCGGCATCCCTGCGGACGACGCGGGTGGGGACGGGTGCGCGCGCGTGGAGTTTGACGATGCAGAGCAAAACACTCGCAATGATGGCGGTTCTTTGTCTTCTTCCTGCCGGCTGCCCCGATGACGGCGCCACTGTCCTGGACGACGGTCGCGATACGGACGGCAGTGATGACGACGACGACGATGACGACGTCCCGGGCGACGACGACGATGACGACGTTCCCGACGACGACGATGACGACGACGACGACGACGTTCCCGGCGACGACGATGACGACGATGACGACGATGACGACGACTGCACTGACCCGACGTACGAACAGTGTTGCGGCGACTCGGTCTGCGAGGTCGACCCATGCAACGGGGACGCGGAAACGATCGTCGAGGAATGCGAGTTCTCGTGCGCGATGGGAGGCTGCATCGACGACGACGATCCGGACGATGACGGCGTGCCGACCCTACGGGACAACTGTCCCGATCTTCCGAACGCCGACCAGGCCAACCACGACCGCGACGACTACGGCGACGCGTGCGACGACGACATCGACAACGACGGCGATCCGAACGACACGGACTGCGACGACTTCAACGCCGACGTCAACAACGACGCGCTCGAGGTGTGCGACGAGGTCGACAACGACTGCGACAACGACACCGACCCGCAGGGCTCCGAAGGCTGCGTCGACTACTTCATCGACGGCGACGGCGACGATTACGGCGAGGAGGGGAGCACGGCAACGTGCCTGTGCGCGCCTTCTGGTGACATGACGGCGCTCGAAGCGGGTGACTGCAACGACCTCGACGAGGACGTCAACCCCGTGGCGGCCGAAGCGTGCAACGGCATCGATGACAACTGCAACGCTTCAGTCGACGAGGGCTTTGCGAACCTGGGCGATTCGTGCGACGGCGGCGATGCCGACGCCTGTCTCGACGGCACGATCGTGTGTACGTCCGACGGCGCGGGCACCGAATGCAACGATGGGCCTGCGACCCCAGGCGCGAGCGAGGTGTGCAACGGCGCCGATGATGACTGCGACGGCACCGTCGACGACCCCTGGGCGGCGCAGCTGGGCAACCCATGCGACGGCTCCGACGCCGATCAGTGCGCCAACGGGACATTCGTCTGCAATGGTGCAGGCACGGGCGTGACGTGCTCGGGCGACGCGAACATCAACGAGATCTGCGACGGCCAGGACAACGACTGCGACGGCTCGATCGACGAGGGCTGCGACGACGACAACGACAACTACTGCGACGAAAACCTGCAGGTGATCGGTAACCCGCCGACATGCAATCCCGCCCTGGGCGAGGACTGCAACGACGGCCTGGCTTCGGTCAACCCTGGGGCCGCCGAGGTCTGCAACGGTATCGATGATGACTGCGACGATCTCGTCGACGCGGCGGACCCCGACACGGCGTGGCCGAGTTCCGACGCCTACGAGCCCAACAACATCTTCTTTGCCGGGGCGGAGATCTTCGAGAACGCAAACGCGACGACCCCGTTCGGACCGACGTCCACCAGCTTCGGCAGCGGGGTCGACCTCGACTACTTCTTCTGGGACGACTTCTCCAACCAGATGCCGCCGCCGTTCATGCTGTGCCACGTCAGCGGTCTCAACCCGGGCGTCACGGTGGACATGTTCGTCGGCTTCCGACGCAGCGGCGACCCGGTGCTGCCGTACCTGTGGGACAACACGTTGTGCAACGATGTCGGCAACGACTCCACGTGCTGGCTGCCGATCAGCAGCCCGACCGTCGGCCCCGACGAGTACGTGTTCGTCGCGGGGGTCATACCCGGCGGCGGTGTCGACCAGTGCAACGCCGACTACACGCTGGAGTGCCGCACCGGCTTCTCCAACACCTGGTGAGACGCTCGTGCTCGGCTCGGCGCGACCACTGGGTGGCGCCGGGCCGCTTCAGCCGATCGCAAGCATCGCGAACAGCAGGACGTAGCCGACCGTGAGCACGATCGACGCGCCATAGGCGATCGTGAACGACACGTGCGCCGCCCTCAGACCGAGCGTGGGCTTGAGCTGGGCCATGCGCCCCAGCGACTTGGACGCCGAGCGGAGCGCCAAGACGATGGCCAGCAGGAACGCGCCGAACATCAGGATGTAGAGCAGCAGATCGCCGAGTGCGGGCATGCCGACACCACAGGCCAAACTCAAACCGATCGTGCTCCCCAGCATGGTTTGCAGTTTAGACGCACGAGCCCGCTTTGGGGTTCCTGGGAGCGGCATTTTGTGGCGAATGGACCCAGCGGACCGATGATCGGCTGCGAAAGCCGCGCGAGCCGACGATTTATGGCGGCGGGTGGAAACTCCAGGGCACCCACATCCGTGCAAAGAGCCGGTGAGCCGCCCAAAGCGTACGGAACAATCCTCGATCATCGACATCCGACAGCTCGGGGCGCTCATCGACGATGCGCCGGCGAGGTCGACGCGAGCGGCTCGGCCATCCGAGAGTGCGGTCGCGCTGCCGACGTTCGGCGCCGAG
>Ga0207422_1001585_pt1 | contig 41837 bp, 25 predicted proteins | sample MarCyaLeptolynsp_FD_187757 | JGI IMG/M metagenome (GOLD analysis project Ga0207422, IMG submission 187757) | Marine cyanobacterial communities from Panama - species 1 Leptolyngbya sp. (SPAdes) | ecosystem: Environmental > Aquatic > Marine > Unclassified | place: Panama: Panama City | collected... | reverse complement strand
ATGGATTTAATACAAAACATAACCTACTCCAAAACCAAAAAAGTTGTCTCTATCTGTAGTAATTTGAAGCTGATCCTCATTGGGCAATTCTGCATCCCAACCAACACCCATATAAGCTTCCACAAATAGTCGCTTGGATTCTAGGAAATTATATTTAATACCAAAAGTCGCATTCCAACCTTCCAATAAACCTTCCTGCACCACTTCACCTCCTGGAAAATTTTGGATTTCATAGATTCCATAGTGGCCTCTACCAAAAGATATAAAGATGTATTCATAGCTAAATTGAGCGCCATAGGTGTATGCCAAAAAATCTTTGTAAAGCCCAACTCCGGCAAATGCGCCAATGTATTTATTGCCGATTAAAAATTTTGCGCCGGATAATCCATAGGAAGGGCCCAATCCTAAGCTAAGGTCCAATTTCATGACATTAAATGCATTGGTGGTATCGTTTTGCGCTTGCAATTCTTGCATACTTGACAAGCTCAAGCCAAGAACGAAAAGAATTAAATATATCTTATGTCTTACATTTTTTAGCATTTCATTATTCTTCTTGTTTATTATTTCCCCAACCGATACGATATCCTAATCCTATTCCACCTACAATTCCACCACCATCACTAATCCTACCTCCGGATTGTGTACGATAAGAATCTCCACCCCTAACACCTAAGCCCAATTCCAGGAAAAGCCGGTTCCTCCACAAATTGATTTGGGTACCAAATATGGCAAATATTGATCTCAGCTGTCCTTTGGTAACTCTATACCCTCCAATAGCTGATTGTCTTTCTTCATAATATCCAAAAGGACCACTACCCACACTTAGAAACCAGATTTCATATCGAAACTGCAATCCTACAGAAATAGAGCTCTCCCCATTCACCTTCCCAACTCCCAATAACAAACCGCTTCCCTTATAACCAATCACACTTTTAACTCCAGACAATCCATAACTACTGCCTAATCCCGCAGCCAAATCCAAATAGGTATTGGGATCTTCTCCTTTGTCTTTTATTTGGGCATTTAAAGTCAAGGTGAACAATAGAAAGGACAACAGATAGTAGATTTTCATGATGTAGTAATGGATATCAAATGTATTGATTTCGATTTAGGATTGCTTGGATTTCCCCTTTAAGAAGTATTTATAAATGCGATACAAGCGTTCTATATCAAGGCCGAAGAAATACAACAGATAGAGCAGGTAATATATGCCTTGCAATCGAATTACCCCATGTTTGCGATAGGCTCTAGCGGATACCTTTAAAGTACAACTCAATTTTTTGAAAGTATGTTCTCTTCGAATGCGTTTTAGAAATTCCTGATCTTCCAAGATTTTCATTTGTTCGTTAAAACCACCCAAATGCTCAAAGACTGTTTTTTTCACCAATAATCCCTGATCGCCAAATTGAAAAGGCAAAAATGTAAATCTTGTAAAAAAGGCATGGAATTGCAAAAACCAATGTGGTAAATCAAACTGCAATCGAAAGTTTGCACTATCCATTGGAGAAGATATAAAAGCAGCCAAGTAATCTTCAAAATCGAATGGCAAGCGTACATCCGCATGTAAAAACAGCAAATACTCCCCTACTGCCTCTTTGGCTCCCATATTCATTTGTATAGATCTTCCTGCCTTTTCAGAGGAGAATGGCTTAAGCTCATGCTTTTTGGCTATCGCAATTGTTTCATCTTTGCTCTTGGCATCTACCACTATGATTTCCACTAATGGTAATTGCTTTAAGTCTGATAACAGATCAGCCAAATGATTGGCTTCATTTAGAGTTGGAATTATGATGGAAATGGGAAGCTTGTCTTGCAAAAGATGGGATTAATCCTTTCTGGTCTGGCCAAAATATTTGCGCCAGAGTTCGTTAAAGGTATCAAACTCTTCTCGATAAAATAAACCGATCCCCTGGGTATACGGGCTATTGGTTTGCAACAAGCTGTTTTTGGTGGACCGGTTAAATCCTCGAATGCGGAAACGTCCATCCTGGCTCAATTTGTATTCTGCGGAAAACTCTCCAATAAAAGCTGAATTCTGGTTGGGATTGATGTCCGACCTTCCAGTATAACCCAAACTACCATCAATGGTAAGTCTGTCGTTCAGTAATTCTGTAGAAAGGGAAAGGTCCAACTCTTCCGAGCTGACTTCATCGGCCGGTCGATACCTGAGCCCCACATCAAAATCTTCGCTGAGGTTGGACAACCAATTGCTCAATTGGTTAGATAGGAACTCATAACCATTGTTCGCTCCAGCAGACCTACCATTGAAACCTCCCGCCCCAGAGCTGTTGGATGGTGTCATGAAGCGATTAAATACCAACAGACCAAAAACTTGTTGATTCATTTCTTGTCGATTTACCTCATTGTTGTTGACATACAATATGCTCTGTAACCTCCTTTTGGTTTCATCATCTGATGTTCTTAGGTCAATATCAAAATTGATTTCCGGATTCAACAGATATTCTGAAAGATTCAATTTAAGGTCTACTGGAATCCTCCTTCGATATGCTGCAGAGGAATCTTCTGGAAAAAGATCTTTTAAAGCTGCCCTGGTTTCATACACGGCCGTAATATCAAGGCGCGCTCTATAAGGGTCGCCATCCCAATAGATCTTGCTTCCCTTGGCCAATTGAAACCTCTTGTTTACTATATTTTGTAGGGTAAATAGATAATTGCCACTTTCTACGGTATACTCTCCCAAGATGCTAAAATCTCCTAATGGGCTGATTCCCAATTTCAGCAATCCGCTGCCTTTGGTGTATAAAACATCCCCCAATTGTTCATCAAAAATGATTCTCGTTTCCGCTTCTTCTTTGATGTTCAAATCGAAAGACATTTGAATCCCACTTAAGTCAGTTTCTACTTTCTCCTCCTTTTTATAATTGGGACTGTTGGTAAATACCAGAAAATCAGAGGCACTTACTTCCACATCTCTCTCCATGGGTATATTGAAACTACTGCCCTTATCTGTTTCTACCTGCAATTCCAAGTACAATTGATCTCCATAGCCAGAAATATTACCCAAACCACTTAAATAGGCTTGGCCATAAAACAATTCATTGTCCTGGGCAGTGGTATTCAACATGTAGAAGTTATTCATGTCCAAACCAAGGTCAAAGTTGAAATCCGCATAGTTTTCGTGAAAAATGGTTCCCGTAAGTGTTGCGCTATTTCCTTTGGCATCTTTAACCTCAATGGCATTAAATCCAATAAAATCAGGAAGGATCACAAACTCATCATCTATGCTAAAATTGGTGTTGAGGTAATTTACCTTGAATTTACTTTGGTTTAAACTATAATTGCCATACATCATTGGCTTTTCTGTAGACCCTTGAATACTCAACTCTCCATCAATAGTTCCTTCCATTTGAGATATATATTCTTCTACATACTTATCCAATATGGTTAATGGAAGGTCATTTAAACTCAAGTTAAACAGTAAATTATTTTTGCGAAACGGAAAGTATTTGCCTTTGACTTCCAACAATTGATCTCCTGCTTTTCCCAAATTGGCATCCACATATAAAGCCTTGCTTTCATCCATCCATGAACTGATAAAATGTGCTTCTCCGATATCAATATCATTGACAAATAAATTGCTAAAGTCTAAATTGGATATCAATGCAGGCTCCTGGTATACATTGCTGATTTCAGCATGACCATCCACTACCCCTTTCAATTGAATCACTTCTTTCCCCAACATATTGCTAACATAAGTCAGGTCTATGTTATTTAAATCAACTATCAAGGTATCCTCTTTCGATTTAGATATTGCACCATTAAATAAGAGGCTTTGTTTTTCATTTCCTATAGAAAGGTCGTACATCTGGAAAATATTGCTATCCAGGTGAATCTTATTTTCGGAAGCGATAGTCCACAAAGTGTCTTCTATGGTAAATCTGGATTTCTCAAAATGAAAGTTCATGTTGTTGATGTCCATAAACTCACCTTCCAAATGAAGTTCCCCAGAATTTGTATTCTCTTCCGATTGCTTCCAATTGATATTGGTCAAATTATTTCCTTCATATAGGAACGAATTCAATTGAAAGGCTCCAAAATCCAAAAAGGAATTCAATCTAAAGTCTTTAGACTCCAAGCTAAGGTATAAGCTATCCATTAAGGTATTGGTAACAGATAATTGATAGTCTTGTAACTGAATATCTCCATAACTCAAAGACTCTCCATGCAAATGAATGTTGGAAACACCTTCTGCATCATAATTTCCATTGATATAGGTTAGGCTATCGATTTGTATATCTTCATGTAAGATTTCAGTCAACTCATTGATGGCTTTAAAATGAAGATCGAACTCAAACTTCTGATTGGCCACCTTTAGCCTTTTCTCCGATTCTGTATGCCTGAGGAATAGATCAGATAAGGACAATCCCAATTTATTGAGATGAAACTCACCCAAAACAGAAGCATCCATTAAATCGGAATACAACTTAATTTGTCTTCCCGATTCTACTTTATTGGCATGCACTTCTATGTTTTGGATGTTATGGTCTAAATCTTTGTCGGTATAGTGAATTTTATGAATCTCCACATCACCAATAAAATTATCGAGTTCAAATCCTTGCATATTGATATTGGCCTCTAAACTTAAACTGGTAGTACTATCTATCTCATTGTACAAATTGAGTTTAGCCAATTTGGCCATCTCCAATTGTATGGCATAATTTGCAATTGCTTCCTTGGGTCTTAAATCAATATTGCCTTTAAAATCAAATTTTAAATTGGGGTCGTCGATACCAAATTCTCCATTGAATAAACCCTTGGTCAGTTCCGCATTGATTTGAATGTCTTTGTAATTATAATCTCTGAATTCAATGAATTTCACACTTCCCTTTGCATGAGCTTCCGCATTCGAACTTTTAAACCCACTGCCGTCTACTTCCCAGTCGAAATTAATATTCCCTAACTCTTCAATCACCAAAAACTCACCCAAATTGAATAAAGAAGAAGCCAAATTCCCCTGATAAACAAATAAATCATTGGAGTCTTTGCTTAGGTAAAGATCAGTTGTTAGTTTACCCAAGTCGGTATTTAAATCGCCATAGGCAACAAAATCATCCACATATCCTGTAAAGTTTCCTTGGAACGCAATTCCACCCAATTGATATAAATAGTCTGGAAGCTTTTCATTCAACTTGAATTTACCATTTGCAGTCTGGCTTAAGGCATCTGCGTTTGTATTTAGCTCCTTGATATCAAAATGCATGAAGGTGTTTTCGAAATCTGGTAAGCCGCGCATATCGAAGTTTCCACTTAAATAAGTATCCTGATCTACATATACCTCTAATCCTTTGGCTTTTAAATTATTGATAGTACCCTTGATCTTTCCATTGATAAAAATTTGCTCATCAATTTCAGCTAGATCCGAAGCGAAGAATGCCAAATCATTGGTATTGATGGAAGAGTTTCGAAAATCAGTAGAGATATAAACATCCGTATTGAAGTTTTCATAGGCATCATAGGAATCTGCTGTGAATTGCAAATCTGTCATGATGGAAGTGTGGGCAGTATTAATTTCCAGTTTATTTAAGGTGATTATCTCTTCCTCTATAGTGATATTGGATTTCATGTTCTTCAGTGAAAACCCACTCTTGTCCTTTAATCTCAAAGATTCCAAATTGAAGGACAGCATCTCCTCTCCTTCTTGGAAGTTGTTTATTTCTAAATAAATACCACTTAATGCCAGATGCGAAAAGTCAATTTCATTTTCAATTGGCGACTCATTTAGGTCAGCATATCGATATCTTCCATTCTGAACGATTAAAGAAGAGATGTTAAATTGCCAAGCAGTGCTGTCTTCATCCTCTTCTTCCGAAAAATAATCATACAAATAATCTGCATTATGCATACCATTGGTGTCTGTTATGGTGTAAAACCTTGGTTGATTTAAAGTGATGTTTAAATGCATTTGGTTTTCCTGCCAATTCACTTCTTCAAAACCAAGTTCAATTGTCTTGATATAAATCAGGGTATCTTCCTTTAAATCCTCTAAGTAAAAATCCTCAAGCCGCAGTTTATAAAAGAAGTCAATATTGACCTTTCTCAATGAAACACTAGTATTTAAATCTTTCGCGATATTATTTGTAATCTCCTTGGCAACGAAGGTTTGAACCGCAGAAAACTGTAAAACACCAAAGAGCAAGCACTGCAATAGAATAACGAGCAGTACAATCCTTAAAAATATTTTGAGCGCTTTTTTGATAATTTTGACCAATCAAATCTTGAACCAAAAGTCTGCAATTTCTCTTATTTCTAAAGCATAATGGCCTATATACTGGGAATTGAATCTTCTTGCGATGAAACTTCTGCTGCAATCTTGCAGGATGGTAAAATCCTTTCAAACCTGATTGCCAACCAAGATATTCATTCTAAATATGGTGGCGTAGTACCCGAATTGGCCTCCAGGGCACATCAACAGAATATCGTTCCAGTTGTAGAAGAAGCCTTAAAAAAAGCCCAAATTCAAAAGAATCAAATCGATGCGATTGCATATACTCGAGGTCCCGGATTACTTGGTTCGCTTTTGGTTGGCAGTTCTTTTGTAAAAGGACTTTCACTGGGATTAGATATCCCTCTAATTGAGGTAAATCATATGCAAGCCCATATTCTTGCGCATTTTATTGATGATAATGCATCCACGCCTCAATTTCCTTTTCTATGCCTTACTGTAAGTGGAGGACATACACAAATCATCAAATTAGATTCACCAACTGAGATGGAAATTCTTGGCGAAACCCTTGATGATGCTGCTGGTGAGGCATTTGACAAAGCGGCAAAAATGATGGGGATCGAATATCCGGGAGGGCCTTTAATTGATCGATTTGCTAAAACTGGAGATCCAAAAAAATTCCACTTTAAGGTAGGCAAAATGGATGCCTATAATTTCAGTTTTAGTGGACTGAAGACTGGCATATTGTATTTCTTGAGAGACAACATCAAAACCAATCCCAATTTTATAGCAGAGAATAAAGCCGATCTCTGTGCTTCTATTCAAAATGCCATTGTAACTGCACTTATGCATAAAGTGGAAAAGGCAGCAGAAGATTACCAAATAAAAGATATTGCCATTGCTGGTGGTGTATCCGCCAATTCTGAACTAAGAAGGCGCTTTCATGAAAAGTCTGACATTTGGAATGTACATATCCCTAAATTTGAATATTGCACGGATAATGCAGCGATGATTGCCATGGCAGGATACTTTAAGTATTTGGATAAGGACTTTGGAAAATTGAACGCTGCACCGCTGGCAAGGATGAAATTTTAATATTGCTTAGCAAACATTTCTACATTATAATTCGTTTATGATTTATAGACTGTAGGTTTAATTCAAAACATGAGATTAAAAGGAAATACGTTAAAATCATTAGGTTTAGGAATTCTATTCTTAACGACTAATCTATTTTATGCTCAAATAACCACCAAAGAATTGCCGCCCTCTCTAGATGTTGCGTCAAATGTTGAAAGCGTTGCTGAAATCTATCATCTTCCAAGCCCAATTATTATAAGCAGCAAAAATGATTCGGACTCTAAATCCAAACCTTGGGAATTTGGGAAACTGATTCCCAATGATATCGGTTTAGAAAGTCATGGAAAATGGATGGATATTGATCAAAACAATATGCTTTGGGTATTTCATTTAAAATCTAAGGATGCCCTTAGTCTCAATCTCAATTTTGATTTATTCCACTTGAGTGAAAATGCTAAGCTTTTTATTTACAACGAGATAAGCAAAGATTATTTGGGAGCAATTACCGCTGCCAACAACAAAGAAAACTTGCAGTTTTCTACAAGACCTATCCTAGGGGAAGAGTTAAAATTGGAATTGTATGTGCCCAAATCAGAATTGGAAGAGAATCAATTGCACATCCATCAAATCGTTTATGGTTATCGGAATGTGAATGACAAAGTGAATAAAGCTTTTAATTCTTCTGGGAGATGCAATAAAAACATCAATTGTCCGGAAGGAAATCTCTGGCAAGACATCAAACGTTCCGTGGTATACATTACTACCGTAAATAATACCAGTCTTTGTACCGGTACACTTATGAATAATGTTGCTCAAGATTCCACTCCCTATATCTTAACTGCTTCTCATTGTAATGTAAATAGCAATTCCAATTTCATTTTCAATTATGAAAGTCCAAATCCGGTTTGCACCAATATTCGAGATACCGCAAATGGTGTTTTGGGAAATTCTATCTCTGGTGCAAGTTCCAAGGCCAGAGGTGTAAGTCCAAATCCTTCTTTGGATTTCACAGACTTTCAGTTGTTTCAATTAAGCGCTACTCCTCCACTCAACTATAACGTTTATTATTCTGGATGGTCAGCTGTAGATGAAGCCTCTACGTTGTCTGCGAGCATACACCACCCCAGTGGAGATGTCAAAAAGATTTCAATAGATGAAGATACCACCTTGAGTAGCGGAAATAACACCCTACAAGCAAATACGCATTGGATGGTAAGAAGCTGGGAAACTGGATCAACCGAAGGAGGTTCTTCCGGAGCAGCATTATTTGATCAGAATCTAAGGGTAATCGGGCAATTGCAAGGAGGAGATGCTGCATGTGGCAACAATGCCCAAGATTATTTTGGCAAAGTAGCAGTTTCCTGGGACTCTTTGACAGCCAACAACAGACAGTTGAAGCGGTGGTTGGATCCAAACAATACGGGCACTTTAATATTGGATGGTTGGGATCCGAATGGATCAACGCATCAAAGAGATATTCAAATCCTTCCTATTCGAGGAGTTCCAAAATACTTTTGTGATACCTCCTTTAGTCCGGTATTCGCAATTCGAAACAATGGCAGCGATACACTGAAGTCTTTTAAAGTATTGTATTGGGTAGATCAAAATACCAAAGATAGTGTGAACTGGACAGGCAATTTAAACAGTAAAGGCATTGTAGAAGTTCAAGGGAATGCGGTAAGCACCAATGCTGGAAGTCATCAATTTAATGCAGAAGTGGATTATGATAATGGATTGGTTGATCAAGACCAAAGCAACAATTTAATTTCCATTGATTTCCTTTCCAACCAAAGCAGTCAGACCGTAAATTTTAGAATTAAAACGGATGATTTTGGTATAGAAACTTCTTGGGTCATTTCGATGCAAAACGGCAATAATTTAAGTCTTTTCAAAGGAGGTCCCTATCGAGAGGTATCCGGAGGAGAAACAATAAATCGGAAGATGTGTATTCCCGACAGTAGTTGTTTGGATCTAAGCCTTTATGATGCTTTTAATGATGGTTTTAATGGACCATTCGGAAATGGGAATGTATTGATTACTGACCAAATTGGGGATACCTTGTTATTCGAACGGAATTTTACTGGATCCAAAAAGTCCTTATCCTTCTGCACAAAAAATGCTGCAACCTCTATTGAGGAAGCTAAAAAGATAAATCATGATTTGAAAGTATACCCGAATCCAGTATTGAGAGGAAGCATTGTAAATCTATCTACAGAAGCTGATGTTAATAATGTGCAAGTAAAATTATTCGATCAGACTTCAAGATTGGTGTTATCTACCAATCAATTACAATTTGAGATTCCAGAGCAGATAAACTCTGGAATGTACTTTATTCAATTGCTCAACAATGAAAATGGTGACATAAAGATTAAAAAACTTTATGTGCTTTAATCTTAGCGAGAATTATACATCTTATCGGTCGAATTGACCTTCATTCCTTTTCCTGAATTTCCGCAAGCTGAAATAATTAAAAGCATGAGCAAAAGAACGATCCAATGGTTCCATTTTTTCATGTTTATTCTACGAGAAAATTGAGCAGATAGTTATTTCCCCCAGACGTGCTTGTTCTTGTGCTTTTTGTTGCCCATTCCGCTTCCGGAATGCACTTTAGCTTTAGAATATCCACCTTTAGACCCACCACAGGATGAAAAGAAAGAAAGGGCGAATACAAATGCAAATGCTGTAAATATGGACAGTAGGGAATTAAAATGTTTCTTTTTCATGGAAAACTATTTTATCACATATGGTAAAGTGCCTTCAAATATACGAACGCCTGGGTCACATAAACCATTTTTTGCTTGTCTCTGGTAGTTCAGTGTGATATATATGTTTCCTGTACCGTCTGTAGGGTTCTGTAAACCACTTTCGTCCTCTGTAAACCATACAGTATTTAATCCCAATATGATACCATCTGCATCTAAATCAGGTCGATCATATTCAAGATTTCTGGTATTGTGACCTCTATAACAAACCACATAATCCCTTTCTAAAGTCTTTACTTGATTCGTGAAATTTTGGTTATCAAAGAACAACTCAATATTGGAAAGGTATTCTATATCTTGATTAAGCGCAGTTCTAAGTTTAATGGTATCAATTTTTATTGGCGCTGCTCCACCTATACCATCCCGATCGTAGTATTCAAAAGTTTGGCTTTGGTTGGTATCGTTTCGTTCAGTAAATGTTATTAATATCCTGTTCACTTCTACAGTTCCTCTATCCACTGGTGGAAATGGGTCTGGACTCTCTCCTTCATCGTCCCTACATGCCATAAAAGTTATGGCCAATAAAACTGAAGTAGCAATTAAGTATTTTGAAAATTTATAATTCTTCATCTTTTAATAAGTAGAAAGTAAGATTAGTTAATTCATTCGAACGTTGCCTGCTGCTTAATTAATAATTTCAATTCTATACATGCATTTAAAAACGTTGGAAGCGAAACAAAATTACCCAAGTGAACTCTATTTAAAAGTAGTATTTGAAACTGACGGATATACATTATTGCTCCTATCTACATCAGCCATGCGTCTAGTAGGGTCAATTTCAATGCTTTCTATTTCTTCTATCTTAGCATCTAAAGTCAATTGATAGGTAGGAAAAGTCCATGGCCAGTCTTCAGCTATCTTGAAGTTCTCCATATTGCTTTCTGCTTTTTTCTGTCCCCTCATAATTCTTAACGGAATATTGACCCATTCTTCTTTTCCATCTTTATATCGGATGTGAACATCTAAAGGCATTGGTAAATTACCTTTCCTTTCCAAAATAAGATTGGTTTGACCTTTTTCCTCCTGCAACCATTTTATGCCATAATCAATGGTATTGGTAGTTTCCATCCATTGTTCCAAATACCAACTTAACTCCATATTCGCCTCTTTTTCCATAATTCTTACAAAGTCATTCGCGGTCGGATGTTTGTATTTCCAGTCATTGAAATACCTTTTCATGCCTTTCATAAATACTTCCTCACCAACGATATATTTCAATTGATTTAAGAAGATCAATCCCATGGAGTATGCTGCAACCCCATATGCTTGATTGGATTCAAAGTGATCGGCATGTGTGGTTAAAGCTTCCAGATCTCCAGATTCAACCAAATTAAAATAAGCGCGATAATTTCCTATATAGGGTGTGTATTTGGGATACAATTTATCGGAAACAAAACCGGAAGCAAAGGAAGTAAATCCTTCATCCATCCAAGCAAATTGCGCTTCATTGGTAGCCAATAAGTGCTGATACCAGGAGTGAATTGCCTCATGAATCGTAACGCCCACTAAACTTCTTTGAGATCGATGTCCTGTAATCAAAGTCATCATGGGATACTCCATACCTCCATCTCCACCTTGAGCCACCGTATATTGTTTGTATGGATATTCTCCAAAATTCTCATTCATGATTTCGAATATCCTTTTGGTGTATTTGGGCAAACTATCCCAATTGGTCGTATTGGAATCTGCCTGGTAAAGAAAATGAAGCTCAGTTCCATTGTCTAATTTGGTTTGTGTATGTGTAAAATCGGGATCAGCAACCCAAGAAAAATCATGTACATTAGGCGCATTAAAATGCCAGGTCAATCGATCTGATTTATTTTCCTTGATACTTCCCGTTTCGTATCCATAGCCTACTTCGTTTGGGTTTTGGATATAACCCGTGGCTCCCAATACATAAGATTTATCCATATTTATCTTGACATCAAAATCTCCCCAAACACCATGAAACTCTCTTCCTATATATGGATTGGCATGCCATCCTTCATAATCATATTCTACCATTTTCGGATACCATTGTGTCATGGAAAAACGAATGTCTTCCTTGTTGTCACGACCAGAACGTCTAATCTGCAAGGGGATTTGCGCATCAAAATCCATTTGGAAGGTCGAACTCTTTCCTGGTAAAATAGGTTTCATGAGCTCCACTTCTAAAATAGTTCCTGTGCTTGTATATTTTACTGGCTTGCCATCCTGTGTCAAGGAGTTCACTTTTTGATATCCTATTTCATCTTCTTTCAAATTAAAAATCCTATCCGCAACTCTTGGATCTGGATCTTTTATGGTTCTGGATCTCACATCCATCATGCTATTGGGCTGGAAAGCATTAAAATACAAATGATAAAACACCCATTTAATGGTATCTGGAGAATTGTTGGTGTATATCAGCTTTTGATTCCCATGGTATTGATTCTTATCCTCATCCATGACAATATCCATACTATAGTCTACTTTCTGTTGCCAGTAGTTATTCTTTTGTGAGAATGTTGTAATTCCCGTTACGATCAACAATTTAAATAGGATTATTTTCCTCATATTTTCTTTTTTCAATGCGACGAAATTAACCAATGCAAGCATTATGATGGAGACCTTTCATATAATCGCAGCATATACCTTACTAGCGGTGAATATAGCGTATGCCAAAGTTTAGATTGTAACCAGCGCCATCCAATCTAGATGCTATGAAATTGCCATAGCTCAGCTCCAAACCAAGATTGTCTAGAATTTGATATTTTACGCCTCCACCCATTTGTGTGAACCACTGACTAAGTCCAAATTGCGAATCGACATCATTGCTTACTCTTTCGAATCTAGGTGAGTATTGAACGAAAGTAAATATGGTAGATTTTTCATTGGGGAAATAACTTAGAAATGCACTTAAGGGCAATCTAAAGAAGTTTCTACCCACAATGCTATTTCTATTTATTCGGTAAAGAAAATCGGCTTCTAGAAACAGCTGGAAATCATTGGAAAGACTTTGGTCATAAAATAATTGGTTCCACCAAGTATAGCGATCATGATCAATGAACTGCGTTTTTTCTAACTCTTTGGAAATGGGAAACAAAAATGTGGATTGTAGGGATAATCTTGGAATTTTTTGAAATGGAATAAATTTAATTCTTGGACCAATCGCAGATACAATGGTCTTTTTAAAGAAAGCATCCGAACGATTGAAGTAATCAATTGGGGAGTTATCTGTATTCACACTATAGCGGGCGGAGGCAAATCGAACATCTACGCCTATGTTAAATTTTGAATTATTGGATACGCCAACTGTATATTGGATGGTAGAACTTAAAAAAGCTTGACTCTGGCCAATTTCTATTGCGTTGCCCTCTCTATCTCTAACTTTAGTTTGCGCATATAAACTATTTAGCAGATTGATTTCATAATCTCCTTTAGCAAACAATGCTGAAGGCGTATAGGTCTGCAGAATCGAATTGGCATCTTCATCACCTTCACCATTATTTACTTGCCAATCGTAATATTTTGATTTGCCATTCAATGCCCAATCAAAATCATAATAATCCAATTTGTAATTTTTTGGAATCTTATTGACTCTGTATTGGTTAATGTATTGTATTATGGTTTGATTGTCATTGATAAAATCGGATTTATACCAATTAAAGATCTCAGAAACCCTTACCTTCTTGATTTCCGGATTTGGTCTAATAAATGATTTGTTGTTAATCGCTGATTTTGTTTTTTGATCAAGCTGCATCTCTAATTTATCCTCCTGATAAACGATAGATTTTAAAGGAGGACAACCCTTTGCACCACAAACCAAAGCGAAATGAATCCTTGGATCATTATTAAGCTGGAAAATTTTAGACTCCAATTGATCTAAACTAAGTTCAGAACCCGCAATAAGATGCAAATTATTATTGAAAAAGTTGCCTCTTTCTTTTGGCGAATTAATGGGGAAATTATCAATGACCGACTTTATAACCAATAGATTGTATGCATTGATATAAAAGGCTAAAGTTTTACTTTCACTAAAGTCTGTTATGTCACTGTTATATAAATATTTAGAAAGGCTTGTAATTTCTTCCTTTTCTTGAAAAATTTGGAGATAATCTACCTTGCCTTTATCCAAGTAGGAAGCATAGAATTGTTCTAATTTCTGATTGAATTCGGCTAAATTTTCCTGGGCAGTTAAATTGCCAATTGTTATAGAGAGAAGAAGAAGTAAAAACCCTTTATAAATCTTCATCAATTAGAGGTATAAACTCCCTTTACTTCCATTTTGAAATAAGAACCTCTTAATCTTATTTCTTTATCATTTAATCCGATAATAGTCGCTGTGTATTCATCTCCATTATCTTCTCTAAATAGAATGGTTTTAGAGTCGAATGAAATGGCCCATCTACCGTTTTTAATTCTTCTGCTATCCTCTGCTCCACACAAGATATCTCCTCCATCATATCGAAATGTTCCATTTTTAAAGAAGGACATATTATCATCGATCCTGCAATTGGTCATTCTTGTAGATCCAGATAGGGTGAATCTTGTTGTCGACCAATTTTTGATGTTGTTTCCAGTTAAGATTGAAGCCACCTCATTGGAGTCTGCAGCCATAATGGGAGCTGCTTCAATTTGACTTGAGGGTTGAGAACCATTAATTGATTGAATTGGATCTGATTCATTTAAATCAACCACTTCACAAGCAATAAAGAAAGAGGAAACTAAAATACAGCTGGTAATAATTCTATTCATGATCTTAGAACAAAATTAATCGAAAGATATTTTATTGATTTAAATTTTAGTTATTTAGGCGACAATGCTTCAATTATTCTATTTGATCAAGTGTTCTAGAATGTTTCCAACGAAGTATGCTAATACAGCTGCAGCTGCTCCAAGAAATAATGTCTCTGCAATGCTTTTAAGGCGTCTGGACTGTGTAACGTAGGATTTCAACCATCCTATTCCGATGAATGCTAAAGATGTTAATAGAATGCTCCAAAGAAACAATTGATCGATTCCAAATAGTTCTACATAATCAATTAAATAAACGGAAAGTGGTATTAATCCGACTAAAATAAAAGAGAGAAAAGTCATCGCCCCCATGGCAAATGGTGACTTTTCCGATTTGCTCATGTTTAATTCCTCCTTCATCATAACATCCACCCAACGCTCTTTATCGGCAGTAATTACCTCTACCACCTGATTTAACAATTCCCCCTCAAAACCTTTAGATTCATATATTAAGCGAATCTCTTCTTTCTCTTTTTCTGGTATGTGATCAACTTCCCACTCCTCTATTCTCTGATGCTTGCGGTAATTCTCTTGCTCCGACTTATTGGATAGATAGCTACCTACAGACATGGCAAATCCATCTGCAATCAAATTTGCAAATCCAAGAATAATGATAACTGAAGAATCTAGGTTAGCCCCAACAGAACCTGCTACCACAGCAAAAGTGGTTACACTACCATCAATACCACCATAGACAAACTCACCTATATAATCTTGCCACTTTTTTAACCAGCCAGCTTGTTGGTGAAGAGTATCTTCCTGGTCTTGGTGGCTCTGCATCAGAATGCTCTATTAACCTCCTTTTTCAAGGCTTCAATTGCAACATCAGTTGGTGTTTTCTCCGTTTGTGCAACCAATTCGATAATAAATTGACTCAATTCCAAGCCACTTGCTTTATTGTTCAATTGTTCACTGCAGCTGTTTATTACCTTAACGGTTTCTTCTCTAGCTGATTTTACCATTTTCCAAGTTCTGGAGGAAATGTATAGCTGTTGTGCCATATTGTGTTCATATTCCGTTCGGATGGCTGTCAACATAGTAGCTTGCAAGTCTTTTGCACTCATTCCTTTTTTATATACCCGCATCACCAAATTGTTCAAACTAATTCTCTCTAAAAATAGAATAACTCGCTCGTATGCTTGTAATTTAACAGGGGTTACAAGTTTCAGATTATCCGTTTTATATCTGAATTCCATCTTCTTTTGCTCCTTTTCCATAAAGTTTTGCATGATAAAATAAACACCAACAAAAATGATAACAGATGGTAAAACGTATTTTAAGATTTCAAGTGCTACTTCCATAAAAAAAATTTAGGCTAAAATTAGATTTATCCATTGAATAACTCAAATAAGTAAATCATCTTGTATAAACTTTTCTCAATTGTTTAGATTTGTTGCAAATTCATGCCTTCACACTTATGCAAGAAGTATCTCAAAGAATACAAGCTCTATCAGAATCTCAAACCATTGCTATGGCCCAAAAAAGTCGGGAATTAAAAGCAAAAGGATTAGACATTATTAGCCTCAGTCTTGGAGAACCAGATTTTGATACCCCAACCTTTATTAAAGAAGCTGCCAAGCAAGCCATAGATGATAACTTTAGCTCCTACACTCCTGTTTCTGGGTATTTAGAATTGCGTGAAGCCATTTCAAAGAAGTTTAAACGGGATAACAATTTAGATTATGCTCCAGATCAAATTGTTTGTTCTACTGGAGCAAAACAATCCATAGCCAATGTGGTTTTAAGTTTGGTTAACCCAGGAGATGAAGTGATTATTCCAGCGCCATATTGGGTTAGTTATTTGGAAGTGGTAAAACTGGCAGAAGGAGTTCCTGTATTTATTGAAACAGGAATTGAACAAGATTTTAAAATTAATGCGACTCAATTGGCGGAAGCATTATCTCCAAAGACTAAATTGATGATTTTTAGTAGCCCTTGTAACCCTAGTGGCTCCATTTATACTGCAAATGAATTGTCAGAATTGGCAGAGGTTATTGCCAATAAGAAGGACTTTTATGTCATTTCTGATGAGATCTACGAACACATCAACTTTGTTGGTAAGCACAACAGTTTGGCTAACAATGTAGAGATATACGATCAAGTAATTACCATAAATGGAGTTTCTAAGGCCTTTGCTATGACTGGTTGGAGATTAGGATATATTGGAGCGCCAAAATGGATTGCTAAAGCTTGTGATAAAATGCAAGGTCAAATTACAAGTGGCACTTGTTCTATCACACAAAGGGCTGTAATTACCGCAATGCTAGCTTCACCAGAAGTAACCTACGAAATGAGGGATGCATTTTTGGAAAGGAAGAATTATATCATCAAAAGATTAAATGGAATTACAGGAGTTCAAATCAATGATCCAGAAGGTGCTTTTTATGCTTTCCCAGATGTGAGCCACTTCTTCGGAAAAAGCCATCAGGGCACTAAGATTTCAGATGCTACAGATTTATGTATGTATTTATTGGAAGAGGCTCAAATAGCGATTGTAACTGGGGCTGCCTTTGGCAATCCTAAATGTGTTAGAATTTCTTATGCTGCAGCTATGGATCAACTGGTTGAAGCAATGAATCGAATGGAAAATGCCTTAAACAAATTGAGTTAAGATGAATAGAGAACAAATCGAGAAGGTATTTGATTCGTTTAAAGGTCTACAAGTGCTTGTTATCGGAGATGTAATGGTTGATGCCTATTTATGGGGCAATGTTAACCGGATCTCTCCAGAAGCACCTGTCCCCATTGTTTCAGTGGAAAAGAAAGAGGCAAGGTTGGGTGGAGCAGCGAATGTAGCTTTAAACATACAATCATTGGGAGCAAATCCCATTCTTTGCACCCTTATTGGTGATGATGATGATGGAGAAGTTTTTCTTGAACTATTGGATAAGATGGAGCAATCAGCTGCTGGTATTTTAAAAAGCAAAGAGGCTACTACTACCAAGAAAACTAGAATAATAGGCAATAACCATCAGATGCTTCGCATTGATGCTGAAGATACTCAACCATTATCTTCTGAGAATGAATTTAATTTGATTAATAAAATCAAGGAATTGCTTCAAGAAAACCCAATCGATGTTGTGATTTTTGAGGATTATGATAAAGGAGTAATTACAGAAAATCTCATTAAAGAAACGGTAAGTATTTGTAAGGAAAGAGGTATTCCGACTACAGTGGATCCAAAAAAGAGAAACTTTGGTTCCTACCAAGAAGTTACTTTATTCAAACCCAATTTAAAGGAATTGGTTGAAGGCCTTAAAGTGGATATTGAAACTTCAGATCTTAATGAGATTGACGAAGCATTGGATAAATTGATTAATCGTTTAAATTGCGAAATGACTTTATTGACCCTGTCCGAACAGGGTGTGATGATAAAATCATCCTCTGAACAGCATCATATTCATGCACATCGAAGAGACATTACGGATGTATCCGGTGCAGGTGATACTGTAATTAGCGTTGCCTCCTTATGTTTAGCCTTGAAACTTAATCCGAAAGAAATAGCCGAACTGGCAAACTTAGCAGGTGGTTTGGTATGTGAAAATGTGGGAGTAGTGCCTATTGAAATTGATCGATTAAAAGAAGAGGCCATTAAAGTCTTTTCTACTTCATGACCATCCTTCCTACCTCCTATTTCGCACCAATATTCCACTATGCTTATCTCTCTCAAAACAAGGCATATCAAATAGAAGTTAATGAGCGGTTTATCAAACAGAGCTATAGAAACCGTTGTAAAATATTGGGGGCTAACGGCCCGCTTAAGTTAATAATACCCTTACAAAAATGGGGACATAAAGAACTGAGTAAGGAGGTAAAAATTAGCTATGCAGAGGATTGGAGAAGTTTGCATTTGAAATCCATTCAAGCTGCTTATAGATCCTCACCCTACTTTGAGTATTATGAAGATAAAATTGAAACAATCTTTCAACATAAAGCGCAATATCTTGTTGATTTCAATATATACATTGAAGATGAACTGATGGGAATATTAAAAATTGAAAGTAATAGATCGCTCACAAATCAATATCAAGAAAGCCAGAATGAGTTATCTAAGTTTCATCCAAAGCACGAACTAAATTATCCTAAAAGAGTGTTTACTGAATACATCCAAGTATTCTCTGACCGACATAATTTTGAAGCCAATTTGAGTATTATTGATCTTCTATTTAACTTAGGTCCGAATAGCAAAGCCTATCTTGATAAAATCCAATTGAATGAAAACCCAGAAGATTAATTTGGAGGAGAGCAAAAATGAGGACAGCATTAAACTGCTTGTCTCGGAATTAAAGCGAAAACAATCTAAAATAGAAGTCGGTGGTGGCAAGAAAAAGATTGACAAGCAGCATGAAAAAGGAAAACTCACTGCAAGGGAGAGAATTGATTATTTGATGGATAATGCCAATGCCGCAATTGAAATCGGATCATTTGTAGGAGAAGGCATGTATGAAGAGTATGGCGGATGTCCTTCTGGTGGTGTGGTAATTAAAATCGGTTATGTTTCTTCTGTGCTATCGATTGTTGTTGCAAACGACGCTACAGTAAAGGCTGGTGCTTGGTTTCCAATTACAGCAAAGAAAAACCTTAGGGCTCAGGAAATTGCCATAGAGAACAATTTACCTATCATTTATTTGGTAGATAGTGCTGGTGTATTCTTGCCCATGCAAGATGAAATATTCCCAGACAAAGAGCATTTTGGCAGGATGTTTAGAAACAATGCTGTGATGTCCTCTATGGGCATTACCCAAATTGCTGCAGTAATGGGAAGCTGTGTTGCTGGTGGTGCTTACTTGCCTATCATGAGTGATGAAGCATTGATCGTTGAAAACACTGGATCAATATTTTTGGCTGGCTCCTACTTGGTAAGGGCTGCAATCGGTGAAGTGGTAGATAATGAGACCTTAGGTGGAGCAACTACACATTGTGAGATCTCAGGTGTAACGGACTATAAATGTAAGGACGACCCAGAATGTCTGGATACCATTAAAAATATCATGGACAAATTGGGTGAGCAAAATAAAGCTGGATTTAACCGAAAGAAGCCTGTTGCCCCTGCCGTGAAAGAAAAAGACCTTTATACCAAAATTCCATACAATAGGACCAATCAATACGAAGTCAAAGAAATAATTAAATGTCTTACAGACAATAGTGAATTTGATGAGTACAAAGCCAATTATGGCAAAAGTATCGTTTGTGCCTACGCTAGAATTGATGGTTGGTCTGTTGGAATTGTTGCCAATCAAAGGAAATTAATTAAAACCAAAAGTGGTGAAATGCGATTTGGTGGTGTTATCTATTCTGATTCTGCAGATAAAGCAGCTCGATTCATCATGAATTGCAATCAAAAGAAGATACCCTTGGTGTTTTTACAGGATGTTACTGGATTCATGGTTGGATCTAAATCAGAACATGGCGGTATAATTAAAGATGGTGCGAAAATGGTCAATGCAATGAGCAATTCTGTTGTACCAAAATTCACCATTGTGACTGGCAACAGCTATGGTGCAGGCAATTATGCCATGTGTGGAAAAGCCTATGACCCAAGATTAATAGCAGCTTGGCCCACAGCGAATATCGCCGTAATGAGTGGTGCTTCTGCAGCCAAAACTTTATTGCAGATAAAGGTTTCGACTTTGGAAGCTCAAGGAAAAAAATTAAGCGAGGAAGAAAAAAATGATTTGCTTAAAGAAATAACGGAAAGGTATGATGCACAGACTTCTCCTTATTATGCAGCATCAAGATTATGGGTGGACAATGTAATCGACCCTTTAGATACCAGAAAATGGATTTCTATGGGAATAGAAGTTGCTAACAACAAACCCATTGAAAAACCTTATAATGTTGGTGTTATCCAAACTTAAGGTCTATCTATAATTAAGCTTTAAAGTATTCGTGCGGAATATTTGGAGGTTTAATGGCAGTATTCTATATTTAGCTTTCTAAGTATGAAATACCGCTGTTTAACATATGAGGAATTTGACCTTCTAAAAACCGATTTTTCCGATTTTTTATACCAAGAAGGCATCAGTAATTATGAATGGAAATTACTTCAGGACCAATACTCTAGCAACGCGATTGCCCTATTAGAACGATATAGTGATCTAACTTTCGAAAAGGTAATTCAAGAAGTTAAATATCTAGAAGGTAGAAAAAAGAAATCCCTCTACTCTATTTGCTGTTTTGAAGAACACATGGAAATCATTGGTATAGAAATACCCTCTTTCTCTTCTGTTGATTTAACGGATATCTCCAGTATTGAATCCATTCATGCCATGGATCTTAGTGCATATCGGAGCTTTAAAAAGCAAATCTATTACAATGTATCTAGAGAACATCACATCTTTCAATTGATAGAATCTGGATTTTATGTGGTAGATGAAAGATCTTTTAACTGTCTTTCTTTATTAAGGCAGAGCTATGAAAACTAAGCATACTACAACTTATCAATCTCTCTCAATGCTAACAATAGGTTATTTGCCTCAGAACCAGTTTTGAAGTTTGAGTTAATCTCCTTCAACAATTTAGGAACACTAAATGCTAATGGTTCATTGGGGAAATAATTATCACGCAAGAAATGAACAAATTTCAAGGCCTTAAATGCGTTAAACCAAGTAAAGATGGCTTTTTTAAAGTCTTCAGCGTTTTTGGTATTTGATCTGATTTTATTTATTGATTCCCGCAATTCTTTTTCCCCTAAAAAAGCTTTCAAATATGGGCTAAAGGGATATGTCTCCTCCCAATTATCAACTTCATGAAATATTTCTTTAAGTACTGTAAAAGATTCAAAAGCGTAACTAGATTTTTCATCTCTTTGCCCCAATAATATTTCTTTTATTGCTCTACCTGTACCAAAAGGGACTCGATCAGAAGGCCTTGGAGAAGGAAATACAGTAGTACTATTTATTTCATGGAAATGTGGATTATTCGTGAACCTCTGTAAAAAATAAAAATCTTCTCCAGCTTTTCTTTTATTCATGCCTCCTTGAAGTACGTAATCTTTTGCCCTAACAGCCATAGAAGATCCTATCGTATGATAGGCATAAGGAAGATTGGCATATCTTAATGCGTTCTTATAATAGCGCAAATGCAATTCATAGTATAATATTGCTTCATAAACACTTTCCTCGAACTTATCACCCTTCAAGGCATGTTCAAAATAAATGGATGCAGCATTTAATTTTGGTTTTTTGAGGAATTGCTTCTCTATTTCTACCAAGTAATTGGGTTCGCATTCACTATCCGCATCAAAGCACAATATGATTCCATCCATATTTTCAATGGAATTAAATCTCCTTGTGGCTTCATCCATGCCTATTTTTCTTGCTAATCCGACTCCTGCATGTTTATTTGGCAAGTTGTTTTGCTCAATAGTAAAAAGTTTAAAACACAAATCCTTTTGCGAATCATACCAGGATTGCACTTTCTTTTTCTCTGCTTTATTCCGCGAAATAATCTCTTCATCTGAATCTTCAGATGCATTAAATACCAATAGAACTTCACAAAAACACCCCGGTCGATCACAATTTGCGAGACTTTTTAGGCTTATAAGCAAATCTTTTTCATTATGCACAGGAATTACTACGATGATTCCAAGTTGATTGGAGGGAGCTTCATCGATTTGTGCACCCAAAAAGGTCTTATCAGAAAGATATCTATCAATCACCTAAGGAAACAATCTTTGGATTAACCACTTCTCTCCTTCTTGAACATAAACTATTCTATCGTGCAATCTATTGGGCCTTCCTTGCCAAAATTCAATATAAAATGGATCTGCAGCATATCCACCCCAGTGATCTGGTCTAGGAACTTCTTTTCCTTCAAACTCCTTGCTAAACTTTTTAATTCTATCTTCTAGAATTTCTCTATTAGCTAAGGTGTCACTTTGCATAGACGCCCAAGCACCTATTTGACTGTCTCTTGGACGAGTTTTGAAATAATCATCCGAAAGTTTTTCGCTCAATTTAGAAAGATTTGCATGGATTCTAATCTGTCTTTCCAGATCTGGCCAAAATATATTTAGTGCTACTTTATTGTTTGATGCTATATCTTTAGCCTTCTTGCTGCCATAATTGGTGTAAAAATGGATTTCTGTATTGGTAATATCTCTGATTAATAACACCCTACTATCAACCTGACCTTCAAGCACAGTTGATAAAACAAAGGCATTGGCATCTTTAACTTTTAGTTCAATGGCATGGGACAACCATAATTTGAGTAATTCTAATGGGTCTTCAGGAACATCCTTTTTACTCAAGCTTCCAAAATTGAAATCGCGACGTAAATCTCGCATATCTTTTCTCACATCACTCATGCTATTAGTTTTTGTGCTTTTTCATAAACTTCTTCCACTGTAATCTTTTGCATGCAAACATTATTAGTACAAGGAGAAAACCTATGGTTAAACACATTTACACAAGGACTACAAGCCAGTGATTTATATATGACATGGATATTCTCCCCTATTGGAGCAAAAAGTTCCGGAGTTTCCGGTCCAAATAAAACTACAACTTTGGTATCAAACATTGAAGCAAAATGCGCCGGTCCACTATCGTTCGTTATGACTAGATCGGAGACATGATACAAGGCCATGAGTTCGACAAGAGAAGTTTTACCTGCCAAATTGATTAGTCTTTCAGGATCCAAATCATTGGTGATCTCATCAATTCTATCTCTTTCGGCTTCTAGTCCAGTAAAAACAATTTTCGCATTGATGTGATTGGCTATTATCTGGCTTGCCAATGATTTAAACTTTTCAGTCTCCCATTTTCTCAATGGTAACATATCACTTGCATTTGGGTTTAAGACTATATATTGATGGTCTTCATTCCATTTCAGCTTTTCTTTGATTGAATTTAACAAAGGCGCTGAAACCTGCTTTCTTGGATAATCTATGTGTATGTCTTTATCGTAAGACTTCAATAAAGGTTCTTTGCTAAACTTTTCTTCTAATGCCAATAATTGCAAATGATAATATTTTGATACGTGTATATACGGGTTGTAGTGGATTTTGTGTGTGATTAAATTTCCTCGATATGGATGTTCACTGGTAAAGCTATACAAACCAACCCTTTTCTTTGCTCCAGATAAGTAAGATATAATTGCTGAAGCTCGAGAAAAGAACTCCATATCAATGGCACTATCAATACCTTCCTTTCGGCATTTTACCAATGCTTTAAATAAATCTATCGTGAAGCTTATCAAACTATCATTCCGTATTTGAATGATATTACTCGGCTCCAATACATCCAGAAAATCTAGAATAAAGCGATTCTCTTCAAAAACTAAGAAATAGACATTCTGTTTACCATATTTTGCGACTGCAGATTTAAGAGAAGAATAAGCAAGAACACTAGCACCTTGTTCTATCAATTTGATAAATAGGACTTTTTCCGATCTAAACTCCTTATTACCTGCATTAAAAATAGAACTCCATATACTCAAAAGTCGGCATATCCATATGCCGACTTTACGATCTATCCATTTTATTGTTGATGCCTTCAATACAGCTAATTATAGGTAAGCAAAGTTTCTCTGTAGATATTTCCTTCTTGTTTTTTATGGAATACTAATTTAGAAAGTTCTTCCTTTTCATTGTATTCATAGTCCACTTTATTGAACCATTTGCCACCAGATCTTTCCGTTATGCTCTGTAATTTATTCTCCCGGTAATTGTATTTTTCTATCCAATATGGTTTTCCATTATTCTTATAATGTTCACTTTTTAATATTCTATATTTTGCATCGGGGTCATATTGTATATAACTACTTAATCTATCCAAATGATCATAGTATTTGATATTTACTAGATTAGTATCACTTCTGCGATGCATAAAAATTGTCTTCGTAGCTTTTCCCTTGTCGTTTATGGATTGTGTGATATACATGATATGTTTATCATCTACTTCTTCCCAATTACAAACCTTGGTTGAGTTTTTCTTCACATTGACGATTTCTCCCTCAGACTTGCAGTCATAATTCCACTCTTTCAAAACCTTTCCGTCAGCATCCATTAATACAGATCGTTTCCGCTCACAAGCTTTGTAATATTCATAAGCCCATTGTCTTTTTAATTTACCGTTCTTATACCAATAAGAAGCTGTATCGCAATCAGAGTCTTTACTGTGGTAAATCTTTTTACTGTATTCTTTTCCTTTTTTAATCTTAACGATTTCATTTATTTTCTTATAATTCTTCCTGCTTATTTTAACTTCACTTTTCAGTCCTTTTTTATTGTAGACTTTATTATTTACCACAAAACCACTATCGTTAAAAGTCGTAAGTTGCAAGGGTCTTTTGTTTCCTTCCACATATTCGTAAAAAGAACTCATTCTTCCATCCTCATTAAAAGTTTTTACATATTTACTTCGTTTGGAGTTTTTAGTTTTAATTATTTCATAATCAACTGTCTTGCCTTTCATTGAAGCCACATAAGGCTTATCATCTGTATTTTGTCCGCTATAATTAAATATGATATAATTGTGTTCTGTATTTCTTTGCGCATCCAGCTTAAAGAATAGACAAAACATCAGTAAGAATAAGATTGAAGATGTTGTTTTCATTTTATACCGTTTAATTTACAATTTACTCATATTATTTCTTGTATTGATATCATTAGGGTCTAACTCTAATGCCCGCTGATAATAACGCCTTGCCTTGTCTTTATTGCCTTGATTATGGTAAATGGCGCCAAGGTTGGCATAAGCACTTTGGAAATTAATATTGATCCGTAAACACTCTTGAAAATAACCTTCCGCTTCCGTTAACCTATTATTGCGAAAGTATAAAACACCTATATTATTTAGTGCCTTGATGTGTTTGGCTTGTAGACTAACTGCATGTTTAAAGGAGTTCAAAGCATTGCCTTCTTGATTTAATGTCATAAATGTTACTCCGAGATTATAATATGCATCTGCATTCCCATCATAAAGATTAATACTCTTCTGGTACCACTCTAATGCTTGTTCTAAATTTTGTTGTCTGTGGGCCGGATTAGTTGCTGCTTCACCGCGTTCACGCAGAACTGATGCATATGCAGAAACAGCTCTTGAGCTGTTAGGAGTAGCTTCAATGCCCGATGTAAACAATGTTTCATTGTTTTCCCAGTCCTTATTCCTATCCCACGTTTTTAGAGAAAGAGGAATGCAAATTATTGCCAATAAAATCCAATATACTTTCAATCCTTTTGCTTTATGCTGAATCGCCTTTTTTATGAGCTTATCTATAAGTACAACCATGAATATGCAAAAAGCAATAGAAGGAAAAAATAAGAATCGCTCTCCAAGTGTAGCTCCGATCAAAATAAAAAAATTGGATACTACTGAAAAGGAAATCACAAAAAACAAGAAACTGTAGGCAATCTTATCTTTTGACTTAATTCGAAGCAAACTAAAGATAGTTAAGCCCAATAATATTGCAACAATCAGAAGAACTATAGGATCAGAAAAGCTTACAATTGGAAATTGAGGAAATGAATAATCCCAGGATAAAGGATGCGGAAAAAATAATAAGGAGATATACTTCCCAAAAATTAAAAAGGTAGTAGCAAGCTGCTCAGGATAGCTTTCTGCTGCTGCCAATCCATTATTAATGACAGTCATCTCTTCATCAAATGCTAAGGTGTCAAGAATAATGTTCCGCAATATAAAATATAGGGCGAATGGTGCAAAATAGTATGCTAGGGTATCAAAAATTTGCTTCAATTGAACACTTCTGAATGTCCAAAGAGTAAGCGGCAACAATGCCATATAAGTAACCGCCATTTCTTTACACAGAAGAGCCAAAAAGAAAGTCAATAAAGAATAAAACAAGTATTTCTTTTCCTTTAGATCTACATACTTTAATGCTGTAATGAAAGATAGGATAAGGAAAGTAGCATGCAATATATCATCTCTCCCCTTAATGTTCGCTACGACTTCTGTATGAACAGGATGAACTGCAAACAAAATGGTAGCGCCAAAAGCCAACCAACCATCTTCTTCTTGAAATAAAGCCTTTAGCAATTTAAATAATAGAAAACACAACAAAGCGTAATACAACATATTAAGCAAGTGGAATGTAGTAGGATCATTACCAAATATGCTTTTCTCAATTGCGTAAAATATCAAAACAACTGGACGATAAGATTGGTCATTCCTTTGATTGAACCCATATAAGAATCCATGTGAAACTATATCTGGAATACCCTTGATGCCTTTTTGAACAAATTGGTTTTGTAAGAATACAACATCATCATCTAGAACGAAGGAATGATTAATCGTATTTGCATATACCAAGAAGGAAATGGCAAAAACTAAAATGTATTGGAGTCTTTTTTTATTCAATATTTATGTTGTGAATTCGTTAAAAAAATAAAAGAAGAAAATTAGCCTTTTATAAAAAACTATATTTGGTCATGATGGATTTTAACCCATTTAAAAAACGAATATCGGAGTTAAATAAATTAAGTCCAAAGAAAGGAAGGGTCTTGGTATCTGAACCTTTTATGCAAGATGAACACTTTAAACGTTCCGTGGTATTGCTTACGGAGTATGGTGAAGAAGGGATCGTTGGATTCATTTTAAATCAACCTTTAAAGATAAAACTCAACGAAATCTTGGATGAATTTCCTGATTTTGATGCCCCTGTTTTCTTAGGAGGGCCAGTACAAGCTCAAAATTTATTCTATCTACACAATAGAAACGATATAATTGATGACGGTATAGAGATAATGGAAGGTTTATATTGGAATGGTGACTTCGAAAAAGTGAAAAAAGCAATAGAGAATAAGGATATAAGCTCCAATGAAATAAAATTCTTCTTGGGATATTCTGGATGGGATTTTGATCAATTGAAGGATGAGCTGGATGTGAACTCCTGGTTTATTCAAAATATAAATGCCAAACAGGTATTATCCTTAAAAACCAAAAAGCTATGGAAAGAAGTTCTTTCTAATGCGGATGAAGAAGTTTCTCTGATGGCCAAATTCCCTGAGAATCCTTCCTTGAATTAATATTAATTCACAATAAATACAGATTGATATCTCCTTTCTCTGCTTTGAATGATAAGGAAATAGGTTCCTTTATCTAAATCAAAATCAGATAATATATTGTAAACTGAACCACTTTCTTTATTAAGTGAATAATTAGAGCGATTCATGAGTTTCATGGCAGTGGAATAAATCGATAATTCATAATTATCTTCTTCTAATTCAGAAAGGTCTATATTCAATTGAGATCCATCAGTCGGATTTGGAAAAATCATGATCTCTTTTGAATAGGAATCAAATTTTACCACTTCAACGTTAAATACATCTGACTTACCATCATAGTCGGTCTGACGTAAACGATAATAGTTATATCCAATTTTAGGATTCTGATCTACCATCTGGTAATCTTCTCTTCTGTTACTGTTGCCAGCCCCAGGATGTGTTAGTATAGGTACAAATACATTATTCTCGTTTAAACGCTCAATGGTAAAAAATTCGTTATTGACTTCAGAAGATGTCGACCACTCTAATATAACAACACTTCCAGATTTATATGCTTTAAACTCTATCAAGCTAATGGGTAAAGAAATTTGATCGTCAGTGTCTCTAAAATCTGGTTCTGCATCTCCATCACCATTAGGCAGTATAGAAGCGACACCAAAGTTGTCGGTATCATATAAATCCACAATTCCGTCCGCATCTGTATCGTGAAAATCGCCATGATCTGGATCTAAGAAATTGGGGACATTGTCACCATCGTCATCTTCTAACCAATCCGGAATGCCATCACCATCTCCATCATCTGCATTCACATAAAACAATGGATTACCTGCAGCAGTCTCGAAAGTGCTCGCTCTTGAAATAAGATCGTCTAACGCATCCTCACTGTTATTATCATCAAATCCTTCAATCCAATCCAACAGTCCATCTCCATCTGTATCATCATCCAAATAATCCGGATTACCAAATCCTTCATTGTTACTCAATGTTATTGCAGTACCTCCATTGTCAGAATCGTATCTATTGTCCCATCCATCTCCATCAGTATCCGTTCCTAAAGGAGCCAAGAAAGCCGCTGTAGTTTGGCCTTCAACATTGTCTATAATACCATCTGAATCAGAATCCAGATCTAAATAATTTTGAATTCCATCGCCATCCTCATCTTCAACAGGTAAAGGAGTACCACCATTATCATTATCGAATGTGTTAGAAAAACCATCCCCATCGGTATCTGTAGAAGTATCTGCAACACCATCATTATTGGCATCTACTCCTCCAGCTTCAATTATATCTGCTATTCCATCATTGTCTGCATCTAAGTCTATTCTATTTTCTAATCCATCGCCATCCTTATCCCCATCTGTTAGGGCTGTTCCTCCATTATCCGAATCAAAAGTATTCGCCCATCCATCTCCATCTGTATCTGTTGGATTGTCTACTCTACCATCACTATCTGTATCAGTTCCACCTGCTTCTTGAATATCCGGAATTCCATCATTATCAGAATCTAGATCTAAATTATTTGGCACCCCATCTCCATCAGTATCTGTACAACTAAGTAAGGCTATGGCATCAATTTCAAAGTCTGTAGAACTGGGTGGATTATTTTTACTGATTCTGATATATCTAAAAGAGTTCTCTGAAGTAACTATATCTAGTATTGCTGTTGTACTATTGGTTGTAGGAGCATCTGAATGAGTTGTATAGGAACTATTATCTGTTGATTCCTCAATAATTAAAGAAGCTGTACCACTCTCGGTTGCTTCTTCCCTCCATGTAATGGCATATTGTGTTCCAGCAGATTGTATACTCCCGAAATCGTATACCATTATATTTCCATTAGCATACCAGCCAGCAAAAGAACCATCTGGTGAACCTGTTATATTGCTTGGATTGGTAACTCCTGAAGATGAGGTTACAGTAGCAGTATAAGTCGGACAACCTTCATCAATATCTAATACTCCATCATTATCGTCATCAATGTCGTCAGAGTCCACAATCCCATCGTCATCTGAATCAACATCACAAACAGGTACTAAAACACCAACTGCATCAATCTCAAAATCTGTTGAACTTGCAGAATTCAACAATTGGAATCTAATATATTGGAAGTCGAATTGAGAGGTTACTGTATCACTAATTAAAGTGGTTGAATTTGTAGTTTGATTCGCTTGTCGTCCACTATAAATAACATCATCATCCGATTCAGCGATAACAATAGTTGCAGTTCCAGACTGACTAGCAGCCTCTCTCCAAGTAATAACATATCTATACCCAGCTGGATAAATTTGTTCAAAATCAATAATGTATTCGTCGCCATCGGAATTAAAAGTAGTAACACTGCCATCTGGACTTCCGGTAAAATTACCAGCATTAGCAACTCCACTTTCCGAGTCTTGTACGCCAGTATAATCATCATTGTATCCCGTTCTAATAAAACCTATACCACATTCGTCTCCATCAAATTCTAAATAATCTGGCGTTCCACTACCATCGGCATCTGGTATTTCTGAGGCTGTTGGTATTCCATCGGCATCATCATCCGTATCTCTAAAATCATCTTCTCCATCATTGTCAAAATCTTGATGGGCTACTGACGAAGCACAAATGGAGAAAGTAGCTGTTGTCTGGAGAACGAGTGTTGGGTCAGTTTCCGCGGTTCTTCTATTACCAGATGGTCCTGTAATAATAAAAGCCATATTATTTCCATTGGCCCAGCTAGATTGATTAACTATTTCCTGAACAAGCGTTGTAATATCTGAAGATTGTTGGGGTGTACTAGCTTCTCCAATCGTATTCCAATCCGTTGGAGACCAAGAAACAGCAGTAGCAGTTGTAGTTGGTCTACTGCTAACGTCGTTGGTAGTACTTGTAAAAGTAGCAGCTGTTGTGCTTAATTCTCCTTCAATAGACAATGTAATTGAACCTGTTCGAACTTCATCTGCTTCAAACTGCAAATAAGCAGAGGTCACAATTTGGCCTTGATCTAACGTAATTCCGGGGAAAAAGATACCAACTGTCTGATTGGTTCCACCATCATTTGGTAATTCCAAATCGGAACTTCCCAAATCTATAGAACCATCAGAATTATCTTCTTCTGCATAATCTCCAGCAATAAAATCTAAGGTAGGAGTAGGATCAAAAGGAGTACTTACAATTAACAATGGATCTGTCTCAGCCGTACGTGTATTACCAGTTGGTCCAGAAAATATCAAGACTAGGCTATTTCCATTTGCCCAACCGCCTTGATTCACTATTTCTTGTATGATCGAAGAGATATCTACTGTTTTTTGATCGGTTCCATTTTCATTTACTGTTGTCCAATTATCCGGAGTCCAAGACAAGCTAGCAGATGTTGTAGTTCTGCCAGTAACATCATTAGCAGAAGTAGTAAATGCTGCTGCATTCGTAGACAATTCACCATGTATTGTAATGGTAATAGGGTCGCTTGTTATTTCATCAACTTCAAATTGAACAAAAGCGGAGGTTATGGTTTGCCCTTGATCCAAGTCAACATTGGAAAATTGGATTCCCACGGTTTGATTGGAAGAGCCATCATTCACCAGTTCTAAATCTGAACTTCCAGTATCTACTGAACCGTCACTATTGTCTTCTTCTCCATAGTCACTTGCCACGGAATAAACAGTTCTTTCTCCACAATTATCATCCAAAGCATCATCTAATCCATTATCATCGGCATCCACGCCAGATAAAGCCACATCTACTACTCCATCTGCATTCGCATCATTACCTTCAATTAGATCGCTTACACCATCATTATCAGAATCAGAATCTAAATAATCAGGGGTATCATCAGAATCTCTATCGTATGGAGTAATCGGTGTTGAAAAGGTAGAAACATCCCAGAAATCAATTATTCCATCGGAATCTGTATCAGTTAACAAGGTAGGGAAATCATAATCTGCAGTACTATACCCTTCTCTGGTATCATCAATCCCATCAGAATCTGAATCGATATCAATATAATTTGGCAAATTGGTTAGCCCATTAGTTGTCTCAAAACTTAAATCCGTATTGGGAATTGTTAGCGGTGTAGATTCGATCCTATCGTCTAAACCATTGCTATTGGCATCTATTAATCCATCAACTTGACCATCTAAATCAGAATCTTCACCTCCAGCCTCAATGATATCTAATATCCCATCATTGTCTGAATCCAAATCCAGATAGTCGGGGTTTCCATCATTGTCAGAGTCCGGCAACGGCGCTACCATAACTCCGCTACCTGCAGCAGTTTCAATTGCATCTACAATACCATTGCCGTCGGAATCTGTCCCTACAATATTTCCTACTCCACTAGTATATCCTGTTGGTTCTGCGCCTCTATTTGCTTCTATGGCATCTGGAATGCCATCATCATCAGAATCTCTATCTAGATAATTTGGGATACCATCATCATCAAAATCTTCAATCCCTTCAACGCTATCTAATATTCCATCGTTATCAGAGTCCAAATCACAACTATCCAAAACAGGATCTATATCTGAATTGGTTGCTCCTTCAAAAAAGTTAGGTAATCCGTCTCCATCGCAATCCGCTCCGGTACCAATACCAAAGTTGTTATTCGCATCTGTTTCTGCAAAATTTACATTGTCTGTAAAGGTTGCAGTTTCGATATTATCAGTTGTCAAAGCTGAGTTTGCAGGATAAGATGAAAATTCAGATGAAACCAACAAATTACCAGTAGAAGCATAATAAAAGGTATAATCTCCATTTACATCAGATGTAGTAGTTTGAATTCTAGTGTCTTCAGGATCAATCAATCCATCGGTGTTGTTGTCAATATATAAGTAAAGAATAACGCCAGAAACTCCCATTTCACCTCCATCCAATACCCCATCTAAATCTGTATCGCTATAAACTGTCCCACTAATTGTATTGGCGTCTGCCACAAGAGAAGCCAATGCTTCCACATCTCCTCCTGCTAAAGTAATTTGGTTCGTTGTTGCACCAGTTGTTAGGTTTATTTCACTCATTCGATCAATGTCTCCTTCTGAACCATATAAGGTACCGTCGTTATGAAACGCTAATCCTTCTATATCATCTTCACCTAATGCGGCAATTACAGAGTATGTAGCATTGAATTTGTTGATTTCTATTAAATTGTCAGATGATCCACCATCATTATTTGAAGCATACATTCTACCGGTAGTAGGATCTACACCTAAATCATCTACATCTACATTAATTCCTGGACCAGATACTACAATATAATCTACACCTGAACCAAAAGCGCTTCGTATTACCTGGCCAGTTGAAGGGTTAATTTGAAACAATAAATCATTGGGGCTATTTCTCTGAGCAGCCCAAATGATAAAGGTTTGCCCATCTAGCATCATTGCGTCAACATCAGTAACAGATTGCAGGCCTAAAGCTCCATTCATCTGTCCAGCAGCATCAATATCTGAAATTGCGGTATATGCCCCAGTAGAAACATTTAATTCTCCAAACTCTCCTCCATTGGCTGCAAACAATTGATTGGCCCCTGGAATAGGATAATAAGCAATGGCTTCAATATTTGAAACCCCTGTTGCTCCAATATTCGTTACCGTAGAAGTACTTCGATCCACAGAATACAAATTATCATTCCCATCTGCCACGAAATAAAATAAATCTGGGTCTCCTGCAATTAAAGAAAAATTGCACAAAACAATAGCGATTAAGGTTAGAAGTGTTCTGCTCATGCCTTAGTTAGTATCAATTATATATATAATTGATACAATTTTTACGTAAGCAAAGTAGAAAGGTTAAGAGCCCTTAAAACAAGCACTTCAATTAACAATAATCCTCTAAAGTTCGCCTACTTAAGTTAGGAATTAATCGATAACAAAATATACTTAATAGGTGCTATAGATTAATTCGTCTACAAAATTAACTAAAATGGTCAATTTGTTATTTATTCTTAGAGACTTAGAAACTCTATAAATAGAATACAACTCAATAATAGCAAGTTAGATCAAGCTATTGAACCACGAACTGGATGGTTTTTATGCCATCTTTTTGAATGAGTTTGAGATAATAGGCACCCTTTGCTAAGTGAATTCCTTGGAGAACCTCTACTTTAAAATTAATTCTTTCATTGTCTATCCAGAATCTATCTTGACTGATTAATTTACCCTTTGCACTATGTATTTCATATAGGTATTCACCTGGTGCAATTTGTTCAAACTCTATATACAAATAGTCACTTCGACTTGGATTTGGATAAAGGGAGACTTTAAATAACTCTCCATCAAAATTCACTACTTCCGTTTGGGATAAAGTACTCTTTCCGTCGAAATCTGTTTGTCTAAGTCGATAGTAATTATTACCCAATTCTGGACTTACATCAAAGTCTAAATAATCCCTTCTATTATTGGAATTTCCTGCTCCATCTACTTTAATAATTGGAATAAAATTTCTATTGTTTGTCGAACGTTCAACGGTAAAGTATGCATTGTTTATTTCCGTTAAAGTCATCCAGTCCAATTTAACCTGATCTCCATCCTTAGTTGCATTGAAAGAGCCCAGCACTATTGGCAATGAAATTTCATTGTCGATATCTCTAAAATCGGGTTCCGCATCACCATCTAAATTGGGATAAATGGATGCAACACCATTGTTATCCGTATCATAAAGGTCTACTAAGCCATCTCCATCCGTATCGTGAAAATCCCCATGATCAGGATCCAAGAAATTTGGCACATTATCCATATCATCATCTTCTAACCAGTCTGGTATATTGTCTGCATCCCCATCATCAGAATTGACATAGAACATGGGGTTACCTGCTGCAGTTTCAAAATTGTCTGCACGTGTTACCAGATCATTTAAGGCGTCCTCTGAATTATCGTCATCAAAACCTTCTGTCCAATCAAATAATCCATCTCCATCTGAATCATCGTCTCTATAATCCGGTTCTCCTGCTCCTTCAAAATTGCTTAAGGAAATTGGAGTTCCGTTACTTCCTCCAGTAACATCTCCATCGTATTCATCATCCCATCCATCTCCATCTATATCTGTATTTTCTGCTGCTCGGAAACCAGCTGTAGTTTGCCCTTCTACATTGTCAATTAAGCCATCACTATCTGAATCTATATCGAGGAAGTTATTAATCCCATCCCCATCGGTATCTTCATTAGCTAAAGCAGTACCGCCATTATCAGAATCAAATGTATCCGCATAACCATCGCTATCCGTATCTGTACTGGCATCTACCCTTCCATCCCCATTGGAATCTGTCCCACCTGCTTCAATGATATCTGCAATTCCATCGTTATCTGCATCCAAATCACATTCATCAGTTACTCCATCTCCATCAGTATCACTACAAGATGAAAATAGCCCAACGGCATCCACTTCAAAGTCTGTTGGTTGAATTGCATTGCTTCTGGTAAATCTGACATACCTAAATTGTATTTCAGCTGCAATCTTAGATTGAATCCTAGATGTATTATCTGTAGTTGGTTGATATGAATTTGAAAAGTAGGTGACATTATCTAAGGATTCTTCAACAGTTAATCTTGCTGTCCCAGTTTCACTCACTCTTTCTCTCCAATAAACCAGATAAATTGTTCCTGGATTATTTGTAGTTCCGAAATCAATTGTCAATACATCCCCTGTGGTTGCAAGTATTGCATATGCATCATCAGGAGAGCCTGTTACATTAGCAGGGGTTAAAATAGATCCAACTGTTGATTCAACACTAATCGGATAAGTATAACTACAATTTTCTTCAGAATCCAGAATTCCATCATTATCAATGTCAATATCTCTTTCATCTGCTATTCCATCGGCATCTTTATCTTCTATCTCTCTCCAATCTCTTTCCGAAGTACTTCCATTATCTAAATTTGGGAAAGAAGAGGAACTTTGATTATTGTTGGTCACATTAGTAGTAGAGTTTGGTCCTACTACATCGTCAAAATTGTCATCCAGACCGTCACCATCAGCATCTGTTCCAGCAGGAGTAGTATTAGCCACACCATCATTATCTGTATCCCATCCTTCTATTAAATCCGACTGAGAATCATTGTCCGAATTGGTGTCGGTATAATCTGGATTATCAGTACCATCTGTATTCACTGGTGTGGTTAATGAATTACCACTATCGGTGTCAAAATTATCATCGATTCCATCTCCATCTGTATCCGTTCCACTTGGTGCCGTTAAAGCACCAGTAGCTTGGGATTCAATGATATCAATTATACCATCGGCATCGGAGTCCAAGTCTATTCGATTTTCTAATCCGTCACTATCAGTATCTTCATCGGTTAAAGCGGTTCCACCATTATCACTATCGAATAAATCAGGCCAGCCATCCCCATCAGTATCTGTTTCATTATCGGCAACTCCATCACCATCGGAATCTACTCCACCAGCTTCAATAATATCTGCTATTCCATCTCCATCACTATCTGGATCAAATGAATCAATAATACCATCATTATCAGTATCTACTGTACATGTTCCATTAAATGAGATTATCACAAAACCATCATCACCTGTTACTCCAGAGGCACCTCCTGCTCCATTTGATCCTGCAGTAACAGAACCACTTACATAAGAACCTATAGCAGTATTTATAAAGGAACCTCCTCCGCCTGCAGAACCAACATCACCGGCTGCACCTCCTCCAGAGTAGCCACCACCACCACCTGAGTTAGAATTACCAGCAGCACCTCCACCTGCTGTAAATCCTGAAGCTCCTGCTGTATTTGAGCCACCACTAGCAGCACCTCCAGTTACCAAAGTAACCCCATCGCTAGGAACTAGATCCGCAGCGGAACCTCCACCAGCTAGATTAGAAGCACCAGCCGAATTAATGCCACCACCTCCTCCTGAGCCTGTATTACTAGCACCACCGCCACCACCAGATGTTCCAGCAGATCCTGGTCCATTACTACCTGTACCTGCATCACCAGATTCACCCGAATTAGCACCTAATCCAATCGCTCCACCAGAATTATCACCGCCACCACCTCCACCGGTAACCATGATCAAATCATTATCAATAAATAAGCCTGTGCTACCAGCGCCACCAGCAGATCCAGATCCAGCTCCAGTGCTTCCTCCTCCCACAACATACCTAATTACTTCACTTGCAGAAACAGTATATATAGCATTAGTTATGGTTGCTCCACTACCTCCAGCTTGGGTTGAACCACCTCCTCCATCACCACCATTCATGCTAATTGTAACTTCTCCATTTGTAGGTATAGTGTATGAGCCTGTTCCTGCAGAAGTAGTGTTGGCTACTTGCCCAGCTGTACCACCACCATTACATTCATCCACATCTAATATCCCATCGTTATCATCATCGATATCATCTACATCAATAACTCCATCTCCATCATAATCTTTATCCTCTCTCCAATCTAATTCAGGTGTAGTTGGTCTATCTAAGTCAGTAAATGATGCAGAAGTTTGACCATTATTAGTCACATTGGTAGTTGAGTTTGGACCAACGATATTATCATAATTGTCATCTAATCCATCATTATCACTGTCTGAACCTGCAGGAGTTGTATTGGCTACACCATCATTGTCTGTGTCATACCCTTCTAGGGCATCTAGGTCTCCATCGTTATCGGCATCGGTATCGGTATAATCCGGATTATCTGCTCCATCTGTATTAACAGGTGTAGTTAAAGTATTGCCATTATCTGTATCAAAATTATCATCAATACCATCTCCATCCGAATCTGTTCCTGATGGAGCAATTAATGTTCCTGAAGCTTGAGATTCAACAATATCTATAATCCCATCATCATCTGAATCAATGTCTATTCTATTCTCAAAACCGTCCGCATCTGTGTCTGCATCGGTTAAGGCAGTACCACCATTGTCTCCATCAAATGTATCTGACCAACCATCTCCATCGGTATCTGTAAAAGTTCCGTCTACAACACCATTACCATCTGCATCTACTCCACCAGCTTCTATTATATCTGCTATTCCATCCCCATCGCTATCGGGATCGAAAGAATCGATGATACCATCGTTATCGGTATCTGCTACTGGACAAAACTGAATGGTAACAAAACCATCTGTACCATTGGATCCAGTTGCTCCTCCGCCACCATTTGTACCAGCAGTAATAGAACCTGTTCTATAAGATGTAATTGAAGTATTCAAAAATGATCCTCCTCCTCCGGCGGATCCACCATCACCAGCAGCTCCGCCACCAGAATATCCTCCACCGCCACCAGACCAGTCTCCATCTCCTGCACCACCACCACCTGTGAAACCACTTGCACCAGCTGTAGATGAACCACTACCTGTACCTCCAGAAACTAATGTCACACCATCACCTGGAACCAAATCTGCAGCAGAACCACCTCCAGCTCCTCCTGCTCCAGTACCAGCTGAATTTATTCCACCACCACCGCCATGAACATTATTCACATTGGATCCACCACCACCACCAGACGTACCTGCTGCTCCATTTTGTGTTCCAGTTCCTGCGTCACCCGCAGTACCAGAGTTAGCGCCTAAACCTACCGCGCCACCAGAGTTATCACCACCACCACCGCCACCAGCAACAGCAACCAAGTCGTCATTGATAAACAATCCACTACTTCCTGCACCACCGGCTGAGTTACCTCCACTACCGTTACTTCCGCCTCCAACTACATATCTTAAAATATCTGCATTAGCAACTTCATAGGTTGCAGCTATCGTAGCTCCACTACCACCGGCATTAGAAGAACCACCTCCTCCATCTCCTCCATTAATACTCAATATAACATAGCCTGCTGAGGTAGCTGTATAAGAACCAGTAGTCGCAGAAGTTGTATTGGCGACTTGAGAACAACTTCCAGCTTCATCGATATCTAATACTCCATCGTTGTCATCATCAATATCATCATCATCTTGAATTCCATCTCCATCATTATCATCTATATTCCCAGTTTCTCTCCAATCCAATTCTGTAGTACCTGGAACATCTAGGTTAGGAAAGGAATTAGATGTTTGTCCATTGTTGGTCACATTGGTTGTTGAATTCTGACCAGCTATATTATCGAAATTATCGTCTAATCCATCATTATCTGTATCCGTTCCAGCAGGTAAAGTGTTGGCTGTTCCATCGTTGTCTGTATCCCAGCCTTCTAATAAATCTGAATCAAGATCATTGTCGGAATTCAAATCCAAATAATCTGGGTTATCAAAGCTTTCTGTGTTAACAGGTGTTGTAAGACTATTTCCTTGATCCGTATCGAAATTATCATCAATACCATCTCCATCTGTATCTGTCCCTGAAGGAACTGTAGGAGATCCAGTTGAAGCTTGAGATTCGATTACATCCACTATTCCATCATCATCTGCATCAATATCCAAATGGTTTTGCAGCCCATCTGCGTCCTGATCCACATCGGTTAGTGCTGTACCACCATTATCGCTATCAAATGTATTCGACCAACCATCGCCATCGGTATCTGTAAATGTTCCGTCTACGATTCCATTGCCATCCGCATCAACACCACCAGCTTCTATAATATCCGCTATTCCATCATTGTCCGAATCAGGATCATGGTGATTTGGCACACCATCATTATCCGCATCATATACATCTGGAATACCATCGCCATTGCCATCGGTATAATCTGTAGTACTTCCATCTCCTCCATTTCCTCCATCATTTGTATCTGCCCAGTTTTGAATCCCATCACCATCTTCATCACCATTTGGATTATTGCTCCCTTTACCCTCATTCACATCCAGAATCCCATCATTATCATCATCAATGTCATCGTAATCTTGAATACCGTCATTATCAATATCGGTATCTTCTCTCCAGTCTCTTTCTGTGGTACCAACTTCATCTAAATTTGGAAAATCATTAGAAGTTTGCCCATTATTGGTAATGTTGGTGGTTGAGTTAAATCCAGCTTGATTGTCAAAGGCATCATCTAATCCATCCCCATCTGTATCTGTTCCTGTTGGAACAGTATTCGCGACTCCATCATTGTCTGTATCCCAACCTTCTAATAAGTCTAGGTCACCATCATTATCTGTATCTGGATCCTGGAAATCCGGAATTCCATCTCCATCAGTATCCACAGGTGCACTAACAGATTCAAAATTGTCGTCTATTCCATCGCTATCTGCGTCTGTACCTGCAGGTGCGATTGGACTTCCTGTAGAACCTTGCCATTCGATATAATCTACAATTCCATCATTATCTGCATCTATATCCAAATAATCTGCTACACCATCACCATCGCTATCCACAGAACCACAATCACCAATATAGGAGAAATCCCAAATGGTGATCCATTGATTACCTGGAGCAGCGGGAGCGTTGGAACCATTTCCATAGAAAACAACCATACTGTCAATGGGTTCGGAAAATGCAACATCTACATTGGCAGTAGCTAAATCATCATCTGTGCTTACATCACCGACTGCCCGATTTTGAGTTACCGTATTGTTCGCACTGGAAGTCATGCTTGGGAACACAACAAATCCATCAAAGAAGCCAATAATGGTAATGGAGTCAACATATTGCCCTCCAAATTGATCCACATCGAAAATGGTATATTCCAAACTATCGATGGCTTGATCAAAACTGAAATTAATATCTATACTATTTACTTGAAGATTTTGGTTACCATTTAAAAAGAGACCAACCGTTCCAGCACCCTGTCCTCCTGTTAAAAATGAACTGGTTTCCCCTGCAACCAAAGAGGCACCATTTGAAGCCACCGCAACGGTCATGTTGGTACCGTCAGGTAGGTTATAGGTATTGGAGGCATCACCATCATTATAAGTATAGTTGTCCCAATCTGCCAATGAGCGATCCTGTGTTGGACATTTTTCGATCACATCCAAAATTCCATCGTTATCATCGTCTTCATCTTGGGTATCGGCGATACCATCCTGATCCGTATCTGGTGTCAAACACACATCAATATCCGACAAGGCAAATTCAGTATTTGTTGCATTCGCACATCCAGAACATCTTCGCATGATAACCGTTATGGTTGAAATATCTGATATACTTCTAAAGTTTACCCCTACCTGATCATTTGTACCTGCCGTACTTGTAGCATTACCATCGATTACACCAGGACCTTCTAATTCCCAAGAAGGAGAACCGTTGTCCGTTAATTGCGGAACAATAGCAAAACCAGTTGAAGTTAGTCCAAAGATTTCCATTTGTTGACCTTCAGCTCCACCACCAGAAGCCTCAATGATATTATAAATATCGAATGAAATATCTCCCGCTAAAGCGGGCGTAAATGTCATTACCAAACGAATTTCTTCAGAAGCATCTAATCCAGAAGAAGAAATGTGTAAAGCATCTACTCCACCAGAAAGTGAATTGGTAACTCCTGGGGTTGAAATAGAGTTCTCGGTAGTTAATGTTCCTGTTGCTCCTGTGACCGTAAATGCAATTTGATTACCAGATCCTTCAATATTCGAAGCAGTAAAAGAAGTGTTTCCTTGTGGTGTCCAATTGTACTGACTTGCACTTGGAGTTGCATCCCAATCTAGAGTAAAATTTGTACTGATAGATGAACAACTATTGTCATGCAGTATTTGCGCATTGCTTATGGAAACAATGCAAGAGAAAATCGCAACAATCAGTGTTCTGCTCAATTGTAACAACGTTTATTCATCAATAATTTGCGACTTTCAAAAATAACCAATAATCAAAGCCAGAAAGCAATTTTTAGGATATGAAAATGCAATATTCTTCGATTAATCATCTAAATGCGATTAATTCCTGTAGAATTTTTTTTGTGATTCTATTGAAATACCTGTTGTTTCTGTATGATCCAACCCACTGTATACCTCGAACAGAATTAGTTATAAATATTTCATCCGCCACTTCAAGATGAGAGGGTTCTAAAGATTTTTCTTCAAAGGACATTTTCATTTTTTTGGCAATCTTAATCACCATGTGTCTCATTATTCCTGAAATACAGCCATCTTCTAAAGTAGGTGTTACCAATACACCATCTTTGATGATGAATAAATTGGAAGAGGTCATTTCGACAATTTTCCCTTTGTTGTTTAGCAATACTAAATCATCCAATTCTCTTTCCACATTCTCTATGGAAGCAATTACATAAGGCAAGGCATTTAATGT
>Ga0207422_1001581_pt1 | contig 41899 bp, 53 predicted proteins | sample MarCyaLeptolynsp_FD_187757 | JGI IMG/M metagenome (GOLD analysis project Ga0207422, IMG submission 187757) | Marine cyanobacterial communities from Panama - species 1 Leptolyngbya sp. (SPAdes) | ecosystem: Environmental > Aquatic > Marine > Unclassified | place: Panama: Panama City | collected... | reverse complement strand
TCGGCATCAATCAGTCGCGCCTGAGTAAGATCGAGCGCGGCCAGCTTGAGGCCAAATGGCGCGAACTCAGAGCGATCGCGATCGCCACTGAAACTGACATCAACGTTTTTATAGAGGCGAGCTAGGCTGCTATCCGTCTATCGTTGCTGACAACGATAGACGCTCCTACCAAGGCTGGCACCTTGACCAGGCTCAGCTCGATAGAGCGCTCGAACCCATCAATTAGAAAATAATCAGCAAATTGGACATCGTCTGAGTTTCCCAGCCACCAAAGTAAGAAGTTTGTTGGTGGGGTGTGAGGACAATCGCTATCTTTCCTGCCGTAACCGAACTCAGTTTTACAGTGGGGGCAGAGCAGTTTTTGTCCGAAGGTGCCAGTGCTGACCCCCGAAGACTGGCGATACTTGAGCTTCTCAAGTACGGGATGATCCGATCTTATCGCTGCCTCAAATAAAATGAATTGATAGCCAGACTCCTCGACGATGGTTTTGTTGATTGCTCTTTTGTCGCCAAATCGCATCAACCTCTCTGGTGGACGATCGCGACGAACCAGTCGAGCGTTGCAGACAAATCCTAAGTCCGGATCGTCTCGACGCATCTCTGGGAGGAAGTCTAGCGCCCAGGCATGGTCGAGCATGAGAGGGTTACCGGGAAAATCTTTTGCCATCCCCTTGAGCGTGTCAATTGTCCAGGCCCCCCTCACATCGCTGTGAACAAGATTGTCTGAACCGATAAAGGGGACTGAGATAATATCATCTTCTGTAAACGGTTCGCTGCCGTTAGGTCGGAATTGGTTGATCTGCTGCAGTTGCTTTTTGTTGGGCTTGCCCATGACTGGCATCCCGTGTTTAGCAAGCAGCTCTTCAGCCGCGATCGCGGCCTGGGTCATGTGCTGCTGTTCGAGCTGGCTCGCGATCGCGGCTTCGACCTCTTGCCTGATCTGAGCTTCGGTGAAATCCCCGTTACCCTCGCTAAGCCGCTTGACTAGTGCCTGAATTTGGTGTTCTTCCATAATTGACCTCTAAACAAAAACGCAAAACTTCTTTTGACCGTCCCGCGATCGCCTGATGGTGCCTATACCGGCAGCGTTGCGATCGTCTTCATCTTCCTCTTCGGCTTCGCTGGTTGCCAGGTTCCCGTCTGGTGAGGGGGGAGTCTCCAGGTGGAAGACTGGCCACTCGATGCCGATCTTGCCCTCGCGTCTGATTTCCTCGTAACGATCGAGTCCTAGCTTTATTTTGAGTTCAACCTCAAACAGCTTTTTAATCCCCTCTGAGAGTAAAGCACACCAGCTATTTCGCATTCGTGCATAGTTTCGGGCAGGTTGGGTCGCAATGTCCTTTGCTCCCCTTAGTTCGAGGCCCTGGAAATACCAGGGCGGAAAGCCAGCCGGAATTAGAGCATGACGCAAACGCAAATTGTTTTTGAACATGGCGTCAATGCTGCCACCACTAAGTCGATTAAGCGACCAGCCGTCAGGCACCCAGGCATCGGTGATGGCACCCTCGGCCATATCCTGCCGCCATTTCTGTTTCCGTCTTTCTATCTCCTTGTTGTCGATCCCTTTCGGGGCTTGATGTAAGTTCATGGCAATTAGAGACCGGATGGCTGGCGGGAAATCCTCCATCTGATCCTTGTAGTCTTCCCATCGCCAGATTGCCTCGTTGTGCCATAGCCCCTTACCCCGTCCGTTCTTGCGGTTGTGCGAAAAATTCACCACCCAGGTTTTCTCTATCTGAGTTGGCGTCGCATCATAAGGCGAGTTGAATTGCTCGTAGTGAAGAAGATCGCCGCGATCGCTCTCTACCCGCCTGACTGTCCAGACAGGTAGGTACATCGACTTCACGATGCATAATTCTTTATGGCTGATGCCATCAAAATCGGCACTGAACGAGAGGAAGCTATCTCCATACCCTAACGCCTCCCTGATTGCTCTCTGCAAGCGCAGACCCCCAATGACTGGTGTGTCATCGTTCATGCGGCACTTCAGATCGTAAAGAATCGACCATGCGACTGGATTAATGGGCCTGCGGTTGTCTAGTAACCTGGCGATTTCCCAGCTCGCGCTATCACCACTAGTAGAGAAAAATGTATCCCGTTCTGCATAATCCAAAGCAGCGCTGATATCAGCGCTCCATTCAACCATCTCTACCAGTCGTTTGGCTACCTCACCGCCCAGGAAGATTGGCTCTCTAAACTCAACCTGGCGAGGCGATCTGGAGAGACTGGTTATGCCAGGTCTTTGAGTGCCCTGTATTGCAGTGGGCTTGGCAGGGAACAGCGATCGCACCCGCCACCAGAACCAGCGAGGATTTAGCCAGGTATTTAGAGTATTTGTACTATTCCTCATCCCTACAGTTTAGTAGTAGCCACGGCGTCTGGCTACAAAGGTGTCGATGGAGTTGTAAATTTCTCCTTCTATCTTTTGTTGTAGTTCCAGTTCGATCAAGCCTCGCGATCGCAGCAGCCACAACATCAGCGCCACCTCAGCATCTGCAGCCGCGAACCACAGATCGTCAATGTTGTCGGTGGGTCGCGACCATCGGCGCTTGATTGGATCTCGCTTGGGGGCGGTTAAATGTCGCAGCGGGCTTTTCTCTGCGCTCGGCATACTGTACCAGCGCTGCCAGACCTCTGGCAGTCGGTAGAGGGGATAGCCATCTTCTGCTAGCAGCAAAAAATTGTTGAGGACTTTGGTCTGGAATCCCTGATTGTCAATCAGGTAGCAATCGTACTCTCTGCCGCCAGAGGCAACCTTACCCTCTCGGATATCATCTCGCTGGTCTCGTTGATCGACCATTACGAAACAACTGTCCGCGCACAGGGCGGCAATTTCGGCACGGTCTGGTTCGTTATCCCAGGCCCCCAGGCTGACTCCCTGATAATCGCAGGTGGGCAAAACTTCATCGCGGTTGAGGTCGCTGGCTAGTAATACGGTTCGGATGGCGCGATCGCAGATCTGAGCAATTGAGAGCGACTCATGCTCAAAGGGCAGCAATACGCCCATTGCCCAGAGCCAATCTTCGTTGCGGCCCTGGTCGCAGCCTGCAACGATAACATCAAAGCCCGCGTTAATTCTGGGGGCGGCGATGCAGGTGCGAATCATCTGCTCAGTTACCCCGCTCTGTCCCGATGTCGAGGGATGCCCCAGTTTTTGCTGCTGCCAGTTGTCGGGGTTGGTGGAGACTGAGTCATGGCCAAGCCCCTTTAAAATTATTTCTTCGGCCTGATTGATAACCCCTTTACGAGTAAGCGGACTGAGATGTATACCGACTCTAATTTTTCGATCGGGAATACCTGGAGGAATTTCAGCTAAAAAATCAAGAGCTGTTTGTCCAGTTTGAGTGCAGTGAAGATGCACATTAACTCTAAGTTCTTCTGGTAGAGGGTACCCGCAATTCGAGCAGCCGATATAGGCACTCTTTACAGGATTGCTGGGGTCAGTGTGCCACCAGCCTGCACCCGTTTTGCCTGTGTCGGGCCCCTGAGCATACCTCCCTTCTTCAATGGGTCGGCCAGATTCAGACAGGTAATCAGTTATTACTTGCCCAGTGGTAGTTTGTCGCTGCATCAAGCGCAGCAGACAACCTTTTGGATCCAGTGGTGCGATCGCACCGCAATTAGGGCATTGATAGTGCGGGTAAAAGTAGCGATCGAGGCCAGTCATCCTGGCCTCGATACCGCTCCCACCACCAGGGGTTCCCAGGTCTCGTTCTGGTCTCGTAACCAAGGCACTTGCTTCTAGGCGATCGCTGAAGTCGATCCCATCCGGCCACTGCGATCGCTCCTCATTAATGAGGAGGTTGCCAGTAAACGATACACCGGCACTGTCTATTGCGGCTTTGCCAGCTCTCTTTTCAGTAGGCCGTGAAGTGCTGGCAAAACTAAAGATTGCGGTGTACCCGCCGTACTGCATCCGTTTGTTGATTCTGCGATCGCCCTTTCGTCTGATTTTTGTTTCTGTTGCTTGCTCAACGCGATCGCAGTAGCGATCGGCCACCGGCCTGAACTGCCCTGGTACGTTTTCGTTCAGGCTTGTTTCACGATGGTAGAACCAAGCTGTATCGAGCCTTAGACATAGAACTGTGTCAGCTGTCAGTAAGACATGCGCCATTGTTTTGCCGCATTGGGCTGGGCCTGTGGTGTAGGTGTTAGCGATCCTGAAGTCACCAATCGTCAAGATTAGCTCCTCAAAACAAGGCGTAAACTCCAGTGGTATGTCTGGCTTATATGTCCAGCCATATCGTCTGACCCGCTCTAAAAAGTCGGCACCGCCGACTTCATAGCATCGCGCGATCGTTTCCTGTCGCTGCGATCGCGCTTTATCGATCGCATCAAGTTTCTGTCTAGCTATCTTGATCCAAACTGACGAGGGCTTTGAGTAAGTCATCATAGGATTTGGCGGGCATTTTCGATTCTAGCGCTTCCAGGGTGGCCTCTTGCTGCTTATCGACTTCTTGCTGTATCCGATGAGTGTTTGCCCACCGTTCTGGATGTCGCCGCTCCAGCAGCCAGGCGGCGGCCCTCCAATCCCGATTCTCAGCTTTTTTTATTCGAGCAACACTGACCACCTCAGCTTCAGCGATTGCCTCATTCACTTCCTCAAAAAATTTGCGATATTGCCCCTTAGTTGTCTGTTCTCCCTGAACCATCCAGTTGCGATAAGTTGAGTAACTAATTCCTGCATAAGCGCAGGCAACTTTAAGATAATTGCCAGCAGCAATGCTTTCCAGCAGCCTTTCCTTTCTATCTTTGTTAAGCTTGCTGGGTTTTGCCATTCTCAGTATTTTCTCATATAAAAATAGTTTTTTAAGCACATAAAAAGATTATAATGTATATAGTCAAAAATTAAGTTTAGAGGCTGCAATAATGACAAGGAAGTGGAGACCGAAAACCCGGCCCCAGGACGTAAAAGTGGGAAAATATTTCCGCTTATCTGATTTTCTCTACAGCGAGACAGCAGTTTCGCTAGGTGTTTCAAATCTTCCTCCTTCTTACGATTGCCCTGAAATTGAGGGCATGAAGAACTTGTGTACTAATATCTTAGATCCGATCGTTGAACATTTTGGCCCAGTGAGTATCACCTACGGCTATGTCAGTCCAGGGCTAGCAAAACATATTAGGCGAGCGAGCGCCCTCCATCGCTACCAACCCGATCGAGGGATAATTGGCGGTGCCGCTGATATTGCGACCTACAACGCAGATTCTAGGGAAGTGCTCAGGTGGGTTGCGGCTAACTGCGAATACGATCGCCTGATTGCCTATCCGGGCAGCGAGATCGTCTGCGTTGCCTGGACTTCCAGGCCGCGATCGCACTTCAAGGAATGGGTGTATCGAGACTCGGGCAAGCCTGTTTACATTGATTTTGGTGGAAGCCTGCCCCCCATTTCTCGTCAGACCCAGCCTGCTTCAGGTCAACTCAGCCTGCTTCAGGTCAACTCCTAATCGAGCCGAGAAAGCGTCTAAGGCTTCTTCTGTTAGACTCATGCGCTGCTCATTTGGGTAAGGCAAGTCAAATTCAAAGCGGATAGATTCAGCCAGAAGTTTGTGGGAGACGGGTCTAGGATGACGGCAGATCGCGTTCACTTTGGACGAAGTGGTATCAACCTTCACCTGGTACCAGCCAGCCTCGAATAGCTCTCGCCATTCAGTCAGGGTGTGGTATTTCTGTACTTTTGGTTTACTGCTAAATTCTCCCAGAGTTATCCCTGGTTCATAGTCAAGTAGGCACTTAATTGAATCACTGGCAACTTTGCTCAGGGAATTACCATGCTCGCTAATTTGTGCTTTATATTTACCATCGTTAGCCCCATTACTGGTGGCAAATAACAGGGTATCTTTAGATGCTAGTGCTGCAGTCAGCCTGATGATGTGCTTTCTGTCCTGGAGAAATGGCACACTGTTTAGAACTGAGGAGATAAAGATCGAGTCCCATTGCTTCTTACTAGCAACGTTAACGAGGAACTGTTTGGCGATTGCAACACTCGTCTCAAAATCGATCTCGTTTTTTCCTTCGAAAAGGCAATAAGGCTCAAATGGCGTACAGTCAATACCAGCATTCCTGAGTAAACTCGTTTCAATCATCCTGCCAGCCCCGAAATCGAGAACTGTTTTGCCATGTACGGCGACCCATTTTTTTCGGTGTCCTCGGTCGCTAATATTGAACTCGTGGCAGGCTTTTACATTCAAAGCGAAAACAAAACCCCATCCTAGATACTTTGTTGCTGTCCGTGCTCGCCTAAAAGAATTGTATCGCAATACATCGTCATATTTTTTGTGCAGCGAAAAATCCATCGTCAATAGATTGAGCATAGCGCGAGCAAACTCCCATTCTTGCAGACCGAGCTTAACGACTGCAATTTCAGATCTCCGCTTGTCCAGTGCTAGTTGTAAGCGCCCGATGCCGTTGATCACTTCGCCTTCTTGATTGATGATTATTGGCATCCTGATACCCTGCATTGCTAGTGTCTTTGCTAGATTAAAGGCGTATTGATTCCAGCGATCGCGGTTGGCAGCGATCAGCGTCTTGGGATCGATCTGCTCGGTACTCATGCAGCGGTAGAAGCCAGGACTTGAAGGGCTAAGATCTGGCAAGTTAGCAGCAAGGGATTCGGTATTGATTTCTGTAATTGCTTGTTTTAATTTTGCCGGGGAATCATTGCAGGCCATGTCGTTGGTTCCTCGGTTGAAAACAATATTGATCGCCTTTCGCTGCTCCAGGGTTTTCCGGGCAACGATCTCAACTGGCAACAGCTGAACTCCCAGGCGTACGGTTGCCAGGTAATGCCGTTGGTGGCCGCTGAGAAGGTTGCCATCCTCGTCGGCGTACAGAGGCAGGAGAAAACCCAACTTTTTCAAGGATAGTTCAAGCAGGTCTAGCCTATCCTCATCCGCCTCTCTGGGGTTATAGGCAGACGGCCTAACTGAATCTGTACTTACGAGCTGTGGCATAAACCTAATCGTTCCATCAGGGCTTTATGAACTTGCTGCCGCGAGACCTGTCCTTTACTAAAGAGGTTGTTTTTCCACTCCAGGTAGGCGTGACGTGAAATACGGAAAGAGATATCACCAATCGAGATTGCAGTGTCGGTGACTGCTGTTGGGTCGACTATGGTTTGGTCTTTCTTGCTGCGACCGTCATCATCAAACAGGGAGTCTCTTAATCCATCGTCCGTCTCCCAGTTGGTCTCGCCAATGATCTCATCCAGCTCAGTGGCAGAGAACAGGCCGGATAGATCGCGCCCGCTTTCGGCAATTGCTGAAACCTTCTCGTGAGACCAACTCAGTCCAATTTCTGCTGTTCTGTTGTCGGCAATTGCCATTGTGCGGCCCGTCTCCTCTTCGAGATCGAGGTCGGTACGCATAACAGCAACCAGAGTGTCGCCGCTTGTCTCAACTACAATCCCCTGCTCAACTCCGTTTGCGATCGCAGCATGATAAGTCTTGTTGCCCGCAATGATGCAGTCGTTGCGATCGACAACGATCGATCGCCCGCACTTCAGTTTCCGGATTGAGTGCTCCAGTAAAATCTTGCCCTCAGGGGTGCCCTGGTTGGGATTTTCCGGGTCTGGAGTCAGTTCCTGCAGGTCAATCAACTTCATCGCTGCTTATCCCCAATCTGTCACAAACGACATGGGCATTCGAGACGCCTTGCTCAGTTGACTCTTGTTGAACCTCCCTGAACCATTCCCTGTAAGTCTCTCTGGGAATATTGAAACGATATTCGCCAACTCTGACCCAGACCTGAGTCACATCCCTCAGAATGTTTTTGCTGGCCCGGTTAACCTCAAAGAGTTCTAGGTCAGGGTGCTCGCGCTCCCAGCTCAGTCCCAACTCACCAGTCCGATTGTCAGCCACTGAAAGCAGTCGAGCTGAGGAATTTTTGTCGCTTAAGTCCAGATCCATTCGCCGGACAACAACCAGGCAGCTGCCATCCGAGGTGACTTCAATCGCCTGGTTGACGCGATTGCACTCCTGTGATGCCCTGAGGGTTTTGTTGCCCGCGATCGCGCGTCTCTGCTTGTCTACCAGGATCGATCGACCCGCCCCATAGTTGTTTAGTGAGTCAGCCAGGACGCGCCTTCCTCGCTCTGTGCCGCGATTGGCGTTGCGTTCGTGCTGAGAGAATCTGCTGAGAGGTACTTGGCTTTTCATCGAGTATGAGCGATCGTTAGTTGTTTTGTATTATAACGCGCGCGATCGCGCGCGTTATCACCTCCAAAAACTCCAAAACTCCAAAACTCCAAAACTCCATTACTTAATAGCGACCCACCCGGCAAAATTCATCCACCGCCAGAAGCAGTCAACCTTTTGAAATCCTGCCGAGCACAGAAGCTCTTCATTCCAGCCAGCGGTTACCGGAACCAATACACCCTCCAAAGCCAATCTCTTGCGCTCAATTTCGTAAGCAGAATATTTGTTCTCTTGTTTTAACTTGTAGTACAAATCAACCATTAAACTATCTATTTGGGTTGTTTTGCCCAAAACCTTCTCAACCAGAATAAAAGCCCCTCCTTCGCAGGTTGTTTTGTAGACATTACTAATCAGTTTCTGACGGTACTCAATTGGCAGGAACTGTAATGTCAAAATTGACAACGTAACGCAAGCTTGTTTCACGAGTGGGTATTCGCGTCTGAGATCGCACTCTTCGATACGAACAATTCCAGTGTCGTAGCTCTTGAAGCGATCGCGTGCAATCTGCAGCATTGGTTGGGAGACATCTACACCAACGTAGTGGTAGTAGCCGCCGATCTGAGCCAATAACTGAGAGATTGTTTCGCCGCGAGAGCAACCAAGATCGACAACAAAAAATCCTGTCCTGGCGAAACGTTCCGCGATGTCGGCAACAGCATTACGCATTACCTCATACTGAGGGATCGATCGTCGCAACATGTCATCAAAGACCTGCGTAACCTCTTCGTCGAATTCCCACTTTTCTTTGGAAGGAATCTGGATAGTCGCAGTCATAAGTCTTTTAATTTTGGATTATTCACATTTTTAGGATAGATCAAATGTTCTAAATTCATAGAACCCTTCAACACCAAAACCGCGATCGCGCCCCAACTCAAAAGCGATCGCGCCCAACAACCAAAACCAAGAGGAGGAAGGCGCGATCGCCCCTCCATCTTGCCATGCCCACAAAAGAATCCTCAAAAAAACTCCAAAAATCTCTCAAATATTCTTGATTTATACTAATAATTAGATTATAATTATAAGTATAAATCAAGAGGAGGACATAAAGATGTCTGCCAACCAAAACCAAAACCAAAACCAATCCAACAACCTGAAAAACCAATCCGACACCCCTTCCAGCGAGCCAGTTAGTGACTCCAGCTGGGAGGAGACAAAGGCAATGTTCGACAGCCCTCCAGAAGGGGAGCCTCTGACACCAGAGCAGTTGTGGATTGAATCTGAAGAAGAAGAGTAGATACCTGGCAGATGGTACATGGATACCATCTGCCAAAAAAATCTTTTCTTACCTTGTAAAATAATAAAATTTGAATTGCAATTATAATTATAAAACAAGAGAGTATCGAACTGATGGTAATGTCTGGAGCCTACGATCGCTCCAGCGCCGCTGCAGCCTTCGCGCTCCTGGAAGGTGGCAATATCCCAGAGTTCGCGGTTAACAGAATTCGACAGCAGGCAGGACTGGCTGAATTGAGTGCCGATCAAGAGCACGCGATCGCGTGGATGCGATACTAATCCTAACCCCTGTGGGTAGGCGATCAGACCCTCACCTGAAGCTCTCTGAGGTAGACATGGCTAAACGCAGCAAAAAGGTTAGACGATTGAGCGATGGCATAGTTTTTGCCAGTGTTGCTGCAGCTGGCGAAGAGGTTGGGGTTACTGCCCAGGCAATCCGGGATGCGATCGCGGGCAACCGGGCTTGCAAAGGCGAGCAATTTGAGTACGTAGATGAGGAGGAAGAAGATCCGCGACTGCGGCAAATCATCGACGGGTTAAAGGCGGATAAGTCGTTGACCGCGATCGCGACAGAACTGGGAATCAGTCAGGGCATGGCCAGCCAGATCCTGCAGAAGGCGAATCTAAAGGCTGGTGATTTTCGCAAGCAGAAGAGGACGCGGAAGTCTGCTAAGAAGATGGTTGAGATTGAGTGCGATCGCGACCTGTATGAATGGCTAGAATCAGAATCGCGACGGCGTGAAATCCCAGTAGAGCAGATTGTCTTAGAAATTCTCGAAAGCCACAAACAACAAGGGAAAAATGGAGATGAGCTATGAACCAAAAACGAGATCGCCTCGCTGCTGAGAAATGGGCACAGGGACTCCTGCAGAGAGACGACTGGTGCATTCTGGACACGGAAACAACAGGTCTCCTAAAGACCATCCCCCAGGCATGTCAGATCGCCGTCATCAGCGGCACTGGGGAGACACTCCTGAACTCCCTGGTTAAACCGACAAAACCCATCGGCGCTGGAGCAACTCGCGCCCACGGTATTGCTGATGATATGGTCGCCCAAGCCCCAGGATTCCCCGACCTCTATCCCCTGATTGTGGATTGTTTCCGAGACAGAGAGGTCATTATCTATAATTCCGCCTTCGACATTCAAGTCGTTAGGAATTGCTGCTTCGCCCATGACCTGCCAGAGATTTTTACCGACGAGCAACGAGTTTCCTGCGCGATGCGCTGGTACGCTCAGTGGGTTGGCGATTGGAGCGACACCCACGGCAGTTACAAATTCAAAAAGCTTCCAGGCGGTGACCATACTGCATTGGGTGATTGCCTTGCAACCTTAGCGACGATAAAAAAGATGGCTGGTTAATACTACCGCCGCACCAGCTCCCGAAACTCAAACCCAAATCCATTCGCCAACCATTCCGCCCCCGGCAACCCGGCGATCGCGCCCACATCCACCGACTCCGGCACGATCAGCCCAAACCGCTCCGTAAAAGGCTCCGATCCCGGCGCTGCTGTCAGCACATCAACCACCTCCGGCCCGCAGTAATCTCGAACCCGCATTGGCTGCCTGCTTCCACCCGGCCTGAAACTCGCCAATGCAATATCGTTCAATTGCATCACGATCCAATAGAGCATCGCACTACAACCAATCACCTTGATTTTGAAGCTGAGGGTGGTTGAAACTGGACTGACTGAAATTGCGGCATTCCCGATCGCCACCAGATCGCCGCCAACGTTGGCCACCACCCGTTTGTACTCGCTCCCCTTCGGAGACAGCGAGAGCGTCAGCCAGTGCGGATTCGTCAGCAGTTGATCGGGATTGGCCGCGTCTGGCTCGAACAGATCGTCGGGTACTGCGAACTGTACCCTGATAGCGTCCGGGCACTCGAACAGGATCCGTTTAATGGCTCTCTGGCTCAAATCAGTCATGTAGAACATTTGAGCTACAATCGCATTATGGCGCAATCTCATGACATCAAACCAGCAACCCCAACCCTCACGCTGGCAGCCATTTGCAAGCAATTGCCTGCACTGTCACCGTGGCTGGCGGTTTTGACTGGCCTTTGTTTGGTTGCGTCTGATGCTGAGGTGCTAGCGGCGCTGATGCTGGGCGGTGGACTGGTGGGAGTGGGCGTTTTGTTGGGACAAAAGCGCGATCGCTCGCGGATTTGCGATCGCAGGAGGGATAGTGAAAGCCTGGTTTGATGTCAAAGCCTTTTATGCAGCGCTTGACAAGAAAAAGAAGGAAAAGGGATTAAGCTGGCGTGCTGTTGCCAAAGATTGCGGCGTTCATATCTCAGCCTTGAGTCGCATGGCGCAAGGCGGAAAGCCGTCAGTTGATAATCTCGCGGCTCTTTTAATTTGGCTCGATCGACCCATGAGGAGTTTTATATGGCAGATGCAGACAAAGCAGATATCCGCAGAATCTAGGTTGAGGAAAGGGCAGCATGAACCAGAGAACTAGGATATTAGCGCAGCAGCTAGCGCAGGAAATCAAAGGGCTGTTCAGGACTGAGGTGAAACAGATTTTGGGTGGGACAGCGTTGCAGTTGAAGAGTGGGGGTCGGGTGCAGAAGTTGCACCAAACTCCATCCCTTTCAAGCGATCGCGGGATTAGCTCGCGTTAATTTGGATTACCTTACCGCCGACGCGACGCGCCATCTGAACCATCAGCGGCGAATGCCCGCCTTGCTGCCTGCGTTTTTCGCGGATTCGCTCGGCATAGCTGGCGATGTATTCATCCAGTCGTTGCTCTGGCGTTTTGGATAGCTCGTTATATTGAGCGATCAACGCATCAATGAAGGAGGCGTCGAAGTTTTGATAGAGCGCGATCGCAGCTTCCATGCCGAACCCATTAGCGAGGTTAGCGATCAGGTCGGCATCAGTTATGCCGCTGCTTTCAAGGGGGATGTCTCCGGGTTTGAGGGGTTGTCCTGAGTTGACGATTTCGTCAGGCGATCGTTGAGGGCGAATGCCTCTACCAGCTTTTTTACGCCGCTCACCCGATTCATTTCAAGCAGCACACAAGGCGTGAAATTTTCGAGGTTGAGACTTGATGAGTCGGGAGCTAGATTGTAAGACTGCGCTAGAAATAGCTTCTCTATCAGCTGGTAGTTGCCATCCAGCAAATTGATGTCGAAGAAGTCCGTGCCAAACTGGGATAAATTTTTTGCGTTTGGAATTAGATCGATAACTGCACCAATTAACTTCCATCCTGCCTTTGATGCTGCAAGCTCGCCAGTGCCAAAACTGAGGTGGATCCATAGGGCCTGGAGCCGGGTTAACAGCGTCATCAGTCGGGTCAGTTTGCTGCGCGGAACCGTCGCGATTTCGATGGTGCGATCGCTGGGAAACTCTATCGTGTGGGTGTTGGAGGCGTACAGCATTAGCATTCTGCGCGGGCATCGCCAGTAAACAAAATTTCGTAGGGGAGACAACGACCGCTTGAGGCATGGCGGAAGGTGATTGGGGCAGCATCTCCACCAAAATTGATGTCCCCTTCATCCCCCTTAATATTGACGGATGGAAACTCGACTCTGACGATCTGAAGTGAGTTGTTGACGAATTCCATACCCAACCGGAATTTATTAAACGCCTTTGTCGTCATCGCAACAGCATTTGGGTTGGTCAGAGTGTAGGGGCCTAATGCGACAGTAACCTCTGTACCCCCATTGAGATAGATATTGCTGGAGAATTTTAGCGCTCCATTTGCACCCTGAGCAAAGGTATCGTCAACTGCTGGGTTAAACGTTGCGTACACCTGTCGCGTGAGGGGAATGGAAAGGCCGCTGCTTGAGATCTTTGAGGCGATCGAGGTCGGGATGTCTGGGGGCATGCCAAAGCCCTCCTCACCGCTGTTGGCTCCTGATACATCGCCTGTTGCCACAAACGTGTTGTAGACAGTGGTCTGTTTGTTTGTCACTGATTCGAACATCCGCTGCAGTCGAACGCTCAACGTTCCCGGCGTCCATCCGGGGAAGGTTGCCTGAATAATCGGTTGCTCCGCATCCAGAATGACCCTGGAGACTTCTCTGGGGCCTGTGCGCGATCGCCGCTGGGTGACGATCTCCTCGACTCCTGGATTCAAGGTCAGTTCAGAGGGTGGCTCCATTGCCTGTGCAACCGGTGGATTGCCATCAAAGATGAGACCAAAATCCGTCAGTCGCGACCCGGCAGTATCAGAAATGCGTATTGCCATAGACTACTCCTCAACACCTGTTGCTTTTGCAGTTGTGCTTTTGCGTTGCCGACCTGATGCGGGCTGTTTGGCGACGGCTACCGTCCTATCCTGGACAAAGGGATCTGCGATTTTGGGAGCAACGAACCAGTAATCGCCTTCAACCCTGCCACCAATACTGGCGAGGTACTGCTTCTTTTCGGGGTTCAGGATGGGATATTTCATGACTAAGTTCTAGGAGATCCCGCCGTTGTCGCGATCGCGTCCAAATCGATCTGCTGCCCTAATTTGATTCGTTGACTGGAACCATTGTTATCGGCTTCAGCATCACTAAAAGGAGATGCCTTTGTGTTGACATAGGTCGCCGCCGCTGACGAATCAAATCGCAGCAGCTCGACTTCAGGAGCCAATGTTTGCCCTGTAATGGGCAGGTGGATGAGCAGCCTGAACATCAACCGCTCCGAGCCGTTGATTGTGTCCTTGATGTCCACCGTCAACACCCCATCGTCAGCATCAATTAAGTTCCCTGTATAGGAATAGGATTCGTCGTTAGTAACCGTTGCTGCCGGTCTGCTGTAATCACCTGCGATCGCCATAACAAATTAATTTAGCGCTTTGTGTTGTCAACTAGTATAGTTGATCTAGGCATTAAGCAGCTGGATTTAAGTCAGCGCGATCGCGGTCTTTGGTTCCAACCGCGATCGCTATCTTTTTCAGGCCACGCGATCGTAGCGCAGCGTAAAAATCCGCTCAATCCCAATCCACCAGGCATTCGGATCGCCGCTACTCGTTCCTGCTGCCTGCTCCCTGAACTGACCACCAGTGATGTCGCCAATCAACTGAACGCCGGGATAACACCCTGGCGTCCCGGCCCAGTGCCAGATTGTCCCATCCAAACACTCTTCCAGCTCAGCAGCAGCAATCTGGTCTTCGCCGGAGTTGTCGGCCTCCAGCATGTAGACGATAACGATCTCGCGCTCGATCGTTAAACTGTTGCGCGATCGCTGCTGACTGATTGATTTACCGAACTGGAATCCAGCTCGCTGACCACCGAACCTGTTAAACGACCAGGGCCGAATCTGAAAACGGCGGAAAAGGCCGACCCTGCCCTTGAGCTGCAGAGCGCCTTCTAGCGTTGCGATCAATCCTTTATATGTCTGGCCGTTCAGGGTTTTGGATGGATAGACGGTCTCCCCGATTGTCAGACCACCCAGCATGATGGTTTCAATCTCGCTGGCCATATTACCTCACTGGCATGCGATCGCCCTCTTGTGCGTACTCGTCAAACCATCGCTGCATCTCTTCACGATCGTAAAATGCTTTCCATCGTTCTGGCATCCTTGGCCAAAAATAAATGGGCAAATGAAACCAGCCGACTTTTCTCTGAGTTTCTGCAATGTTTTCTTCCAGAACTTCAACCTCTTGATGGCAGCGATTCAAATGGGTCGCAACTGCGATCGGATCCGGGTATTCTCGTTGATAGGCCCTGATATCTTCAACCCGCTTTTCGATATCTGCAATCATCTGGCCTGCTGTACGCGAACAGGTTTCATCCGTCGCCGACTGTAGCCGATCCGTTGTTGGACGGAAAGGCTCTTCTGCTATACGATCTAAGACCTGACTCATCTTTTTTTGCCAGGTGTTGAGTCGGTCGCGATCGCTCAAAAAAGCTCTCAGAGCTTTCAGATCCTCATCTGTTAATTCCTCTATAAACCCGTAAGAGTCTCCAAAAGTAAACCCGTTTATGTTATTGGCTCCATTCATGTTCGATCCTCTTAAATAAAAAGGCTCCAAGTACGTCAGCATCCGCATCAAGAATAAAGAGCAATCCCAGTCCAGGAAACGGCCCTTTGCGCTTGACTAACTCGTGAATCCTGGGGGCATAGTGCAGGTCGCTCCCGATCTCCGAATAATCCGAGCCAATCAGCAGTCCCTCCTCCGTTGTCAGTTGTCGCTCCAGGGTACCTGAATCATAACCGAACCCCGGATCGCCGGGATAACCGCGACGTTTGCGCGATACTTGTTTGATGCCACCCACCGATCGCGGCGAGTAAGGCGTCCGCGCTCTTATCTGAGCATATCGTTTGCGAGCTTCAGGCAGATAGTGCTGCCGATGGAATTGCTGGTGAGCCTCCCTCTGGTTCAGGTTGCCGATGCGATCCATTGCGGCGATCGCGAGCTGCTCGCCCTCGAATTCCAACCTAAAATATAATGTCGACTCAGTCATGTTCAACTACAGGCGTCTCAGGGAGTTGTTTTTCTGGTGGCGGTGGCGGTGGTGGGATTGCCTCTGCAGGGAGACTGGGTAAGCCCTGTTTTGGTAAAAGTCGTTCCAGAAATTTAAACATCACCAATCCCCCTCAAAAAACAGCATCACCAATCCCCATCGGCACAAGATGGATTTCCCAACGAAAACCGCGATCGATCGCGGTTTTGAGCACGCGCAAACGTTTTGTCCCCTCCTCCGTCTCCAGTTCCCAGTTTGCGTTGACCTGCAAAGCATTGATCGCAGACGCTCCCAGTAGGGCATTGAGCTGTTCCTTGCTGGGCCTGATGACCCAGGTGTTGTGTACCTCCGGCCCTGGAAATCGCTCTCCCAGGTTGGGATCGTCATTGAGGCCCAGATGGGTGACCGGGATTTTTGGGTTGCTGAATTCGATGCCGTTGTAGCGTGCGATCGCGTCTCGCCAACCCAGCGAGTCAAAAAACTCATCCAGTTTTAATCCACCAAATGGGAGAACCATCATTTACCGTCTGGGGGCACTCAAAACTGCTACGATCTGCCATCTGTTGGCTGTGAGGAATGGATTTAGCTGTACCTGCTCTTCCGGGTCTTCGATTCCCAGGGGCAAAATTTTGGCCGGTTGCTCTTTCATTCTACCGAACAAACAGTCTTCGGTCGCCGATGCAGGATCGGTGTTGGCTTCTCTGAAGACAACTCTGGCTGCGATCGGTTTTTGAGATTGTTTGACCAGCTGCTCAAACTCGCCTTCATTGAGAGTGGCGTTTGTCCCGCTTAGTATTATTTCCTGTTTGATAGCGATCGCGGCAGTCGAAATCCATTTACCGATCCGTGAATAGCCCCTGAATCCCCGTATGACAGGACTGCTGGCATCCAGGGCAAAATACCCCAACGAATCAATCAGACACTGATTGGTCAGGGTTTGACCCACACCTGTAACGGCTGCGATCGCAAATTGCGTTTTCCAGGAGATGCCATTACCCCCTACTTTTACCTGGTTATTGGCAACCACTTCATTGCTGTTATTGACTCTGATCGTGTCAAGCACGATAGTGCCGCTTTTGGTTAAATGCGGGAAACAGACATCGTGCTCGGCATAGCCGTTAAGGGCAGTTGTGGCTGAGATTGATGCGATCTGGGTCGGCTTTCTGTCACCGCCGACTCGCACCGAATAGACAAACTCGCGTGCTGAAGAGCCAAATGGAGCCGAAAAATCAACCAGCTCCGTAAACACGATTGCGATCCTGGCCAGCGCCTCCTTTGCTTTAGGCCGCCGTCTGACTTCGCTGACGGGTCGCTCTTGTTGTTGGGTTGGGACATCGCCGATCGCGTACGCTCGCGATCCTGTGCGAGCAACGGTGATCTTAGGTTTGGTGATGGGGGTGAGCGCGATCGCGTCCAACGTCCCCAGTCCTTCCACCCGCACCTTGACAGGAGCACCCGCATTAACAAACTGCAGAGCGCGACCTGGCAGAAGATTGCGACCGTCCAGGATGAGCCTTTCTAGGGTTTCTGCGAACTCTCTTGCTGGAGAACTCATCAGAAAACGTTACTGAATTCAAGCTCGACTGACGCCAGTCCCTCAAACGACTGGATGGTTGCGACCAGGACATATCGGTTATCGCTCAAGCCTGTTCCGAAAATAGGAGCGCTGGAGTCGTGACAGTAAGTTTCTTGCCCCTCCTCAGTATTTGAGCTGACATCTACAATTGTGGACGCAGAATTAACCGTCAAACTGCCAGTACCCAGAAAGGTTGGGCTGACGCCATCCCAGTAAGTGAAAATGTATTTTCGGTTGATATCGCCGACTGAAAAGAATGAACCCAACTCAACCGGGGTCATGGGATTGACGCTGTATTGAGTCGCTCCAGACGGGCTGGTGCTATAGTCCAGGATGACACGCTCTAACCCTGCCAGATCGAGCGGAACTACCCCATCGCTATCGTAGCGATAGGCAATTAACCTGGGTGCTGCCAGGTGACTGGCTTCCGTTCCAGTGGGCACGATTATCATGCTGTTCCCTGTTGGTGTGGGAGAGGAGGATTGGCCGCGATCGCGCCGCCAATACATCCCAATCGTTGCCGCCGATGGAATCATCGCTGCTCAACCCCCAACTCAACTTCAATACCCGTTCCTGTAACCCCACTCAGAGCGAACGCCGTTCCGGTGGCTGGCACGGTCAGAACTCCATAGAGGGAGGTATTGACAGCAGATGCGAGAAACGGGCTGAACTGACTGGAGCGTACCTGAGTCATGCTGCTGCCCATGTCCTGGGCATCCGATGCTAGGAAATCGATCTGGCCGACCGCTTTTTTAGCATCAGTATCAGTCAAAGAAAGTGCTGCATTGTCGGTCTGCGGCGCGATCGCGTCTTTGAAGATGAGCAGCCGGTAGTCCCCCGCGATCGCGACCTCGCACCACAGAATCGCAGAGACCACCAGGGCAGATCCCCCGCTCTCTCGGACTGCGTTGGCGAACTCCAAGGGCGTGGTTCCAACCGCGTCCCCTGGATCGTATTGGGTTGCAGACAGCCCGGTTGAAGTGGCTTGAACTGTGGCAACAGGTGTGACAACAGTTTGGTTCATGGGAATTAACGGGACGATCCGCCCCGCTCCAGTAATGGCAGTGGGTTGATAGACTGGCGAGCTATCCGTTAGATCGTCGGCCTCAGTTGAGGTGGCATCAAACCAGTAGAAGGGCTGGCTTTTGCTGGCGATCTGAACGATGCGGGTATTGAGCAGTTTTGCTGGCGCGATCGCCCTCGCCTGGGTGGGAGAGCTGACCACGATCGGCGCGAACTTTGCTAGCTCGACTGTCTCCTCTAAGGGTGCGCCCATTTCAGCGATACACCCGAGCAACGGATCGTGAGAGATGGTGCTGATTTGGTTGCCATCGTTGACATAGGCGAAACACCAGCGGTAGTTATCAGCAATGAAATCAGAGGCTCCGCTTGAAGTGGATGCAGTTGATGTTCCTGGAGCAATTAGACCAAAATCCGCTGATGGAGCCGACGGACCGCTGGCAATGAGAGTCCCATCTGACCAGTTGGCAATCTGCACCTCCTGGGTTGGATCCTCAACCACCAGGTCGCTGAACTCTCGGATCTCGCCATCTGACTGGCGCTGGCCGTAGACGACCAGTCCTGATAAAGGTAGCTCTCCCGCTGCGCTGCCTGCGATGCGCTCGTCCGGGTAGTCGGCTCGGATGGTGGCGCGATCGCTGCCCTCATTATAAGGATGGCTGATGGTGATGGTGACGATGGCGCTGGCTGCGATCGCCCCGTAGTTTGACCAGGCTCCGGGCTGCGATCGCCCCGCCGCAGTGCTAACAATTGCCCGGATCGCCTCCCCTGGTCGCAGCTGATAGGCTGAGTCGCGCACGTAGACAACGCCGTGGCGGTTGATGATAACCCGTTGGTTGGCTTGATTGGCTGCGACGCCTGTCACTGGCGTCCGTCCCTGAGTCGGGAACTCGGTTTTAGCCACCATGCCTGCACCCTTCAGGGCAATCAGATCGAGTCCGCTGCCCTGGACGATCCGGCGATAATCCGATTCAGCATAGATGACTGATTCGACAAGGCCGCCGACATAGCGGCCCGCCTGGTTCAATCGCTGGTAATTATAGGTGATGCGAGAGCCATTGGTCAGATCGCCGTCGAACTGGTCGGCGGCAAACTGCTTTCTGACCCGGACGGCTAGCGCATGACCAGCGGGGAGATCGGCAGGCAGGATATAGGCTCCGTGCTTGCCCGCTTCAAACCAGTCCTCTGACTGTGCGACTCCAGCGTCGAGTACCCCGGTTGCCGGATCCACCGATCCAAGAATTTCGATCCTGAACCCGCTGCTACTGGCTTGCGTCCTGTTCGTGCCATTAATGAAGACAATTAGATTAAAGGGCGTGCCCGCCGGAACGATCCGGTTAGGACTGGCCAGCCACCACAGATCGGTGGGGTAGTCTCGCGTGCCATCTGCCGGGTAGTCGGGCGGATCGACTGGATTGGCCACTGCGGCCACATGGGCGTCGCTACCGCCCAGATCGCTGGTGTTTAAAATGTTGGTGTTGAAGGCTCCGAAAGGGAGCCAGCGACCGGAGTTGCCGACAGCAGAGAGGACGGTATGGCCAATGGGATCGAGGGTGGCTGTGCTGCCTGCATCGTAGCGGTACAAGGCACCGTAAGTATTCACACCCCGTACCATGCCGTGGATTAAATCGGCATTAGCAGGCAGGCTTGCTTCATCGGCGACGGTTGCGCCTAATTCCAGGTGGGCATCTTCTGAGAGCGAGATTGTGACAGGCAGTGGGGTTAACGAGAGTTCGCCCCCGATAAACTCGTAGCCCTGGATTTCTGCCAGTTGGGACATCGTTGTTGGATCGCTGGTCAGGCTGGCAGAGAGGTTCCATAAATAGATGTCCTCTCCGGTGGCGCGGTGGGTGGAGTTGAGGGTGATGTCGATGCGATCGCCCGCATCATAATTCACCATCACGGCCTGCGAGGGGAGATTGTAGCCTGCTCTGTTTCTGCCCTGCAGCCAGAGGTAGAGGGTGCCGCCAGTTGAAAGCGATCCACTGCCGGGGATGGTGGTTACGGTTGGGGGCTGGAGTTGCTGGCGGAGGCTGGCGGATTGGGCGGGCATGAGTACAAATGATCCTTTGGTTATTGTAGCGTCTGCCCAATCTGACTTTTTACCTGGGTCATTCGTTGGGGTCGCCCGATCGCTGAAATGCTGATTCTTTCGTCGGATCCCCCGGCCCCCTTGTCCCGTAAGGGTTTCAGGCCCTTTAGGGTGCTTCTTATTGAGAGGTGTTCTCAGTTATGTAGATGCGCTTTAGCATCCGACGAAAATGGTATGTTAGAATGCGCTCATGGTCAGGGATTCAAGCCCCGACCCCTTACCGATTAGGTTCAATCGGATTTGTTGAAAACCAACTCTCTGTTGGCTAGTTAGAGGCAAATTGGCACCTTACCGATTAGGTTCAATCGGATTTGTTGAAAACAGAGTTGGCAATAGGTCAATCCGGAAGTTCATAAAACCTTACCGATTAGGTTCAATCGGATTTGTTGAAAACAAAGAGCATAGGCTTCTCTGTTAATTGGATAGAATCCTTACCGATTAGGTTCAATCGGATTTGTTGAAAACATCCATGAAAGCCCAGACGCGATTGTCTGGGCTTTACAATTGATACTTCCTCTCACGCGGCCACCGCTGCCAGCAGTATCTAAAAATTTCCCCGCGATCGCGCCCTTACCCCATCCCCCAACAATTCCCCCAACTCAATGGGTGTATTCAGCGGCGGCGGTGCCGGGGGCGGCGGCTCGTTCGCCGGTATGGCTGACTGCTGCTCTCTGGGTACGGGCGGCTTGGGTAGAGCGATCTCGGTTAGGGCAATCTGCGATCGCGCATCCAAATCCCGTACCAAACTCACGGTCGCTGTCCCCTCATATTCCGCTTCAACCAGAACGCGATCGCCCCGAACGGCGGTGCGAGGAAAAACCCGAACGGAGAAACTGACGCCTGTTACCCGTCGACGCCGTCGCTCCCCGTGCCAGACATAAACCACCTTGTCATAGGGTCTGACGGTCGGGTTGAAATAGATCCGAATAGACTCGCTGCCACTCGATCCGAGCTGCTGAATGTACAGGTCAGTGCGGGCAGCAGTTAGCGCCTGTTCCAAAGTGGCCGCTTTTTCATAATTCAGACTCCCACCTTGCGGATCGTCTGCCGTACTGCCAGGAGTGTTCAGCAGTCGCAAAATTTCAGTCGCGCTGTCAGTACTGGCCGCACCCGGATCGCCTCCGGGTGGCTCCGGTGGAACGCTTTGCTCGATAACCTGCACCAGAGGCGGTTTACGTTGAGCAGGCGACGGTCGGCCCGACATGTCTTTAAAATTTTCCTTCGCGTTGAAGTTGGCAAACTGGGCACCATCGGCGTTGGCCTGTTTTGTCCAGACGGTGTAGCGATCTGGGGTGTCCTGTCTCAGATTGTCCCGTCTGCCTGGGGTGACCTCAATCGTTTCGAGAGACCAGCTCTCAGAGCCAGTCACCAGATCGGGCAGGGGGTTGTCCTCGCTGCTATCTGGATTGGGGGCGGACGCGATCGCGCTGGACTCGCGGGCAATCTGAGCCGCGTACATCGGCGGCGCGAAGGTGGGATCGTTGAGCCATTGGTAGACGAGCGTTCCATCCGGTAGACAACTGCTCGTCAGAATAAACGCTGATGAATTGCCCTCAGCATCCTCGTAGTCGGCATTGTAAGACCTCAGTCCGATCCGCTCCCGTTCGTTGATGCTGATTTTGCGCGGTTTGTAGAGTCGCAGCAGCTCGCTGTCTTCCGGGTCAGTTGGGTCTAAGTCCACTGTCTCCAGCTCGTCGCTCTCGTCCAACAGTTGCGCCAACTCCCAGCCTGTTTTGTGGCCACCTGTTCCATAACCATAGCGCCCCTCGAAATCATGGTTGCGCCGCCACTTGCGGACAGGTTTCCAGTGGGTGCCGGGGACGCCGTTGAGGTTGCCGTCATTGTCTACCAGGTCGCGCGCGATCGCGACATATCCATAGGTCACCAGTTCCTCTCGCGTAACCATCCCATCCTCTTCGCAGGTCGTGACCTCAGTCTTGGACGGCCCCGACTTGTTCCACAACACCGACAGCGATTTAATCCGCATTGCCCCGACCGGGGGACTGGAGACATTCGGATCCCCCTCTCGCAGGACTTCAATAACTGGAGTCCGCGGCAAAAACAGCGGCGGCGCTTCCAACGGCCCATCCCCCTGGTCTTCTTCGCGCTCCTGTTCGTCGGGGTCATCTGCTGGCTGAGAAAACTTGCCTTCGAGTCGAACGTTTTCATATCGAGCGAGAAGCCCAGTACCAATCAGCGGTTCATCGTGAATCGCGGTTATTTGAGGCTGATGAATTGTCTCAGGGAAGGAGCCTGAGACATCCAGCGCGTCAGGCAGGATGGCAGGATCGAAGACAAAATCGCGCAGTTCCCCGACGCCATAGCCCTCATCCGGTAGAGCGCTTTCCTGATTTGGGGGCAGCTCGCCGACCCCATAGCCCCAACAGGCCACCGCGTCGATGGCAACGAATCGCGGCCCATCGACTCCTGTCCAATCCACAAACCCGCCTGCGATCCTGACAACCTCCTCAACTTCAGCCGCGAACGTCGATGTCTCGCCCGATGGGGTATCCTGCTCGATCTGGATCAGCACTGGTGGCCCCTGCCAGGGAATACCGGCAGCGATCGCCGCATCGATTGCACTCGGCCCGCTGTAGGTTCCTCCTGCAGATTGCCCGGTTGGAATCGGACAAAGGCCATTACCAATTTGCTGCTCGACCGTACCGCCTGCCCCCAGGCCACCTGGAAACATCGGTTTGAGGGGAAACGGCTTTTGCGCCAGATACTCCCATTTCCCCTGCAGCCCAATCTCTAGTCGATACTGTCCCACTCCCTCCACTTCGGGGACAGATGGAACGGTTGAGGTGACGCGAAACCCAATGCCGAAAAAACTAATCGCCGTGCCGGGTCGCAGCGCCGATCTCAAGGGCTGCAGAGTTTCAATCGTGGCCATTAGCCTGAGAGTACCGCTGGGATGGCCTTCATCTGAGAGCGACCAGGTGAGAGCCTCGCCTTCCTCTGCTGAAATTAGGGGAAGTTGCGAGAGAATTATTGGAGGATCTGGGATGTGGGTTAGCGCGATCGCGCCCACCGCTCCCAAAACCTGTATCCCCAACCCACCGATAAAAGGATGCGCCGACCCCGACCTCAAGCGGATCGATTTGCCGATTGGATCGTAGAAAAATTCTCCAGGCTGCAGGTCGGCGATCGATTCGGCTGGCTGGTAGAGGGTGCCGTTTTGCGCGATCGCATCCACCGAACTCAAATCGAAACCACTGACATCGATCGCCCAGACCATCGACTGAGGATCGTCGGGAGTGGCAGGAGTAGATATCGCGGCCACCACCGGATCCGCTGCCCGAACAGGCATCGCTGCCTGTCTCGCCTGCAGGTTCACTCGACCGCCGCTGACACCAACGCTCTGACCAACAATACCCCCGCTTGCGCCAGTAGTGCGGCGCAGGACGGGGGTATCGGGTAGTTCTGGGTTAGCGATGCGGCCCATCAGATGCCGATGCCAGATCCGAGGGTATTACCGAGATTAACGAACAAGATTATGACGGCTGTGAATAGCGCGATCGCGGCCAGAGCAAAGATGATGGCGATCGCTGAAGATTTGATCAACTCAGAATTATTCATTGCTATCGTCTCCCTGCGGAAAAGTTCGATCGTGCAGCCAACAACCTATAGTCATCGCACCCGGAATGAACCTGAACAGACGACAAACGCCCAGAATCGGATGGGCGAAGCAGTTATGGCACAACCACTGAATCTCGATAATCAGAAATTTCACAATTCCTTTCCAGCCTCTATTATCGGTACTGGCATTTCGCCAGGATCGTGCATTGTCTTTGGCATTTTTCCATCTCTGTAAGCTTGCGCGATCGCGGCCACCTCGCAAGGAAAGAAACGCACTGGCGTAGTGTCCCGACTACGCGCCATAGGTGTATTAGAGATAATCAGGTCGCGCTGTGTTTTGCCATCAGGTCTGGGTATTTCCTCATAAGTTATTGCCCAACAATTAGATCTGCGATAGCTAAACTGATTCAGGAGCCTGACATCTTCAAGGAGAGCCTCTCTGTCTAGATCTTTGTCATTCATATTTCTATCAGGGAATCGCGATCGCAATAGTTCGTTGTCTAAGGACAACGGCAGTGTCAGTTGCATGAGGAGCGTTAATAGGCGGCAGCGGAACTGCTCCCGGCGCTGGTCGCATTTCAACGCCTTCAATCTTTGTTCCTAGTGGTAGCGAACCCGATTCGTAAGCCTGGGCGATCGCGACCACATCATCAGGCCAGCGCTGGATCTGGGGTGCGGCTCCTGGATGGATGACCATGCTGCACACGCAAGATCCATCAGAGCGGGGAGTTTGCGATTGAGCAAGCGTCCAATCATCAAACCCTCCATGACGATTCTGGTTCAGAATTCTGGTATAGTCTGCGATTGCTGTTTCTGCCACTGTCTCCGTTGCTGTCTCTTCTAACGTATTCATGCTTTTTGCTTTATTTGTTAGGTTTGGATGCGATACGTGCTACGCACAGGCTGCGATCGCGCGCGGAAGGCGCGTGACTGTCAAACACTGCGAGGGCGCGATCGCGAAGCGTGTTTGCAGAACGTATCGCATCTATATGCTAGTACATATTTTCTAGTTGTTCTAGAATTAAATCCTTCAGACGGGAAAGATGAAGCCTTAGATCGACTATCAAGTAGTCCATCCTTCTCGATTCACCAGTAAAGGCGATCCCCTTAATCTCTTTGATTTCTTTTCCATCTGCAAATGCAATAACCGCTACCCGTTTGCCATCTTCGTAGTGGGTTAATTGTAGATACGTATCGCCAATATGACCAAAGCTGCCTAGTTGTATAGTACCAGTAAAAGAATCGGGTTCCAGTCCCGCCAGTCCTTGCAGCCCCTCCATAGATTCTGGCATGCATATAAAGCCGTCCCTTTTGAGAGCCTCTTCCAGTACATCGTAATAGCTAAACATTTGCTTTCTCATTCCTCGCGCATTTGAATCAAAACTCTCCCGGCAAAAGTTCAGCCAACCTGCTGACCTGTAAATCGTCTTTTTGTTCTGGGAAATTGGAGGGTATGGGATTTGCTGGGACTGTATGGGACTGCTGCACCCAGTCAATCCGAGTCAGCGCAGTTTGCAGCGTCCCGTCCTGGATAAAGTCTAGCAAGAGGTTGATGGCATCGGCGTCGCTACCGCAGCGATAGGCGCGTTTGACAGACTCCACTAGAGGATCGTGACAGGTATCCAGGCTATAGCGACTGGGGGATTTCATGGGACTGAGAGGGATCGACTGGGAATATAGTACATTAAAACCACTCCTATCCTATAAGTCCAGAAAACATGGGCTATATAGTACATGGAAACTATCATGGAAAGGAGAAAGAAGAGATGCCCAGTGGACAGCCCAGCGTATCCATCACCGTTATTAGCCGATCGCATCCGACAGATCGAATCACGCCTTGAAAATATCGACTCCCTACAAAAAGAGATTTGCACTCTGCTAAATCAACAGGAAACCGCGATCGCGCTCCTGAAGCAGCAACAGCATGACGATGACTGGGCCACTGAAGTCATCAGAGGTAATGGGAAAAAGGGACTGATAGAAAGGCTTGCTGTAGTTGAAAACAGGCAGGCCGATCTGCTGCGATCGCTCAACACTACAGTGCAACGATTTGAAAGCTGGAACCGGAGTCTTGACAGCAAAATCAGTGCCAACTCTGGCGGGGAAAGCAAACCAACAATACAGGAGCTATTGGTGGAGACGTTTCAGAAAAAGCCGATCTGGAGCGTGGTCGCGATCGCGTTGATTCTGGTGTTCCTGTTACTCGCCGGATTTGATGTCGCGGAACTGATTGGGAGGTTTGTTAAGCAATGGTTTGGGAGTGGGTGATGTGTGGGGTGCGATCGCACTATCCCAAAATAGATACAAATTTGTATTGATAATAGATACAAATTTGTATACAATGGGGATGTAGAGAGAAAAGTCGTAGCAATAGTGTCCAGTTTAGCCTCCCAAATTCAAGCAGTCTTAGAGAAACTAAATGAGACCCCTTACAGTGTCGGGCAAATAATAAGCGCCCAGACAGGTGAGAGCGCTAACGCTATCAAACAGCGTTGGCAGCGTTGGCAGAAAATGGATGGACTGAAGACGCTGGAGATACTGGAGCGCGACCTTGAAGTCCTTGGATTTAAATTGAAAATTATGGAAGACGTGAAAATCAAGGCAGGCTTTTCGTTTTGGGCAATCGACCAGAATGAGGTCAATTATATGCAAGGGCCGATTGCGTCCACGGGCGGATATCTATTCGCAGCCGAATTTGACTTCGGCTCAAGAGATAATTTCAACTACCTGGCACTCGTCAGCGATCGACTAGAAATAGAAGGTGTCCAGCTAGACGCCGCTGCAGTACTAAGAAAACTGTCTGCTGAGGAGAATCGTCTACGGGAACTCTTCCAATCGCTGGGCAGCGACTGGCTGCTCGACGAAGCAGAAGAGATCCGCTGCTATCGACTAGCGGCGTTGGGGCTGCGCGAGGCTGAGACAGAAATTGAGGCCCGTCGCGAAGCTGCCACTAGTTCCTTTGTTGCAAAATTTAAGCCTGCTATAGGCGCTCCAGTGACAGAGATTGAAATTGGGGGCACCTATTATGCACCTTACGAGGGGAATGAATACCTTTGTAAAATGCAATCCGTCCACAAATCTAGTAAGCGGTACCCTGATGGTGGGTATCTGGTGCTATTTAGCCCATCCTGGGGACAGAACAACATTTTCGGCGATCGCGGGATGCAGAAAATCGTGCCACTCGATAGTCTCCGCTATGCAAATATGCCTGAACAAGAGGAGTGAAACCATAATGCTACGGGAAGAAGATTTAACCAACCTGCAAATCCTTCATGTGGTGGGTCAAACAGGTGGAACGAGGACAAAGGAAATTTGTCAAAAGGTTCATTTGTCGCGCTCTGCCGTACTCAAGCGCACTCAGGAGCTTGAAGGCAGAGGCTTGCTAATTAAAAAGCTTGAACCCTTGGCGGCAACTGGTATCCGTCCTGCCTATTTCTTTCGCCTAGCATCAGAGGTGTCTGTGAGTTTGGTTGAGGACTCGCTGCTGGAGAAAACCGAGCAATTGTCAGGCATGACTGCTCAGCCGATGCGACCTGAACCAAAGCAAACCTTTTCTCGAAAACCTCGAAAACCAAGCACGACTGAAATTCTGATCGATCGGTTGCCTGAGTTCGATCCAGGCTGGTCTGCAGAGGTGCAAGCTAAGTGGTTTGATTCTTATCAGCGACTCACTTCCCTGGCTTCAATGCCTGAATCACCTCTCCAAAAAACTCCTGCTGCTGCTCGGCTACCTGCTCAGCAATAGACTGCTCGCGCTTACCATTCGCTCCAACAGCAAAATTGCTCACCTGCTCAATCGTTACGTCTTGTTGCAGGTTGACCTCCTTGAACGCCTCTTTGATTGCACCCACCAGAACGTCTTTGTCCACCCCACTAGACGACTGGTTTGCAGGACGCGAAATCGGCTCAAACGAGGGAACGCGAGGAACGATCTGGGATGGAATCTCAGCCGACTGCGCTGGTAGATTCACAATCGCCGACCCTGCCTCAATCTGTTTGGCGATCGCGCTTTGCTGGAGTTGCAGCCGCTCTCTAATCGCCTGGGCCTGCTCCTGCTGGGCAACCTGCAGGGTTTGACGCAGGGTCTCCGCCTGGGCTTGTTGCTGGGTTATGTAGACCTGGGCCATCTGCCTGACGCTTTCGGCCTGGGCTTGTTGTTGTGCTTGGAGTTGTTGCGCGATCGCGCCTGCATTAATGCCAGGAATCTGGATGCCCTCAGTTTGTTGAGCAATCGGAATGCCTCGCTGCGATGAGGCAGGCAGACCGATCCGGTTTCTGGCAAGGGAGAGCGCTTGTTGCTCAACCTGTCGCCGCAGTTTTGGATCGTCCAATACCTCAGCCTCTCGTGCCCGTGCTTTCAGTAGCTCGTCAGTCAGGTCGTTTTGCTTGACTTGACGGCGCTGGTCGCGGGTCAGGCGATTTTGCTCGAAGTCGATCGCGATCGCGTCCGCATCCTCCCTCAATGCAGCCCTCACTTGAGCCAACTGCTGCAGCTGCAAAACCAGGTCTTTAGCAGCTTCAGTGTCTCCTTTTTCGTTCGCGGCCCGCAGCTGACCCTGCGCTTTGATGCGCTGCAACTCCAACTCTGATTGTTTGATGCGATTCTGGATAGCGAGCCGTTTCAGCTCCGATTCGTTCTGTTGCTCGCCAATTTCAAACAGCCTCAACTGCAGCGCCTGTTGTTGTTCCAGGGCTACGACCCTGGCTGATGCGGCCTGCTCCTGGAGGCGCTTTTGCTCGTTTTCGTTGTCCGAGAGTTGGGCGGCGATGTCGAAGGCGGTTTGTTGCAGGGAGGATTGCGATCGCAGCAAGTTCGCCTCAGACTCTAATAGTCGTTGACGACGCGCAATGGCTTTCTCTGCAGCCTGCTGTAGGGATAGTCGACGCTCCAGAGCCTGTTTGGTGACCTGTTGCGCCCTCTCTTGAGCTTTCGTTTCCCTGGCAATGCGGGAGAGGGTGACTTTCTCCAACGCTTCCTGAACTTTGCGCTGCGCTCTGACGGCTTTGAGGGTGGCTTGTTGGGTGTTCTTGGCGAAGGCAATCTCTTTATCGGCCCTGGCTTTGGCAGCTTTAGCTTTGACCAGTTCTACCTCTTCTTTGGAGAGGCGATCCTTGTTGTACAGTTTTTCGACCTCGATCAGGGCCTCGGTTTCAGCATCCGCGATCTCCTGTAGGGAGACTTTGCGGGCATCTTCGCGGGCTTTGGTGGCTTCCTTCTCCTGTCGTTCCTGTTCCTTTTTTAACTGCTCTTGTTCCTCTTTGCGCTTGTCGAAATCGATTAGCTCTGTCCCTGCCGTTTCCTGACGTTCGGCTAGACCTCTTTGCGCGATTCGTTGTTTGTTGAGTTCGATTTGCTCCTGCAACTGTTCGTTCTCTCTTTGATAGTTGCGGATTTCTTGTTCTATTGCGTTGCTTAGTTCTGGATTGGCACCGCTTAAGCTACGATTAGCAGCGATCAAACGCTCGTTTTCTGCAATCGTGTTCTGGGCTGCTTCAATTCCTTTCTGGGCGGCTTCTTCAGCAGCGACTCCCGCCTCTCCCGTTGCTGTGGCTAACTCTTCATAGGTCTGCTTCAGCCCCTGAAGTGCGTCCTGAGAATTTCTGAATGCTGCATTTCCTTGTTGCTGGTAGGCATCAAAGGCGTCTGTCGCGTCATGCAACGATCCGGTTAGCGCGGCGGATCCTGCCCTCAAGATCTGGACTAGCTGTACTGCCTTAGTTAAGGCACCTTCGATCAGGTTGACGGTTTGCTCGAAATAGGGCGCGATCGCGGCGGCAAATTTAGCCAGAGACCGGAAGCCATCAATCAAGATGACAACGAGTTCAGCACTGGCCTGACCGATACTTCTCAGTTGGGGCCCAAACTCTTCCCCGATCGCTTTAGCAGAATCAATGATATCAACAACCAGCGCCTTTGTTTTTTCGCTGATTTCGGCCAGTTCGGGTGGTACCTCGAAATTACCCAGTCCTGCTAGCAACTCTTCTGCCAGAGGAGCGATAATTTCGCCCAGTTCAGCACCAACCTGACGCCTTAAATCGTTGGTGCGCTCGCCAATCGTATCAAACACTCCCTGCAAACCCGCTGCAGCCCTTTCAGCCGTCCCGCCGACACGGGCTTCCAGCTCGCCTAAAATCTTGTTTTGTGCGGCTTCTACGTCGCCGCTTTGTACCAGCGCCGCCACTTCTTGCTTGAAGGTTTTGGTGAAGCGACCGGCTAGTCTCTCCAGCCTGGACAGCCCCTGTTCCGGTGCCTGTAGTGCCTGCCCGACCAGGGTAGAGACGCTGGTAATATCTCGTCGCCGGGTTTCGGCTAAATCCTGGCTAATCCGGATCGATCTTTCAAAAACTTGACCCCCGACCCGGTCAAAGACGAGCAACTCCTGAATCGCTCGCTTGGTGGACTCTTCCGATCCAAGGGTTGCTTCCCCTACCTGGTCAGCGAGATTTTCAAGTTGCTTAGCGGTGAATCCTGCGGCATTTCCGGTTGAGGCCAGTTGCGCGTCAACCCCCTGCAGAAATCGTTCTTGCTCGAAGGCCGCGCCGATGGAGTTTTTCAGGAAGTCACTTGCCTTTGCGATCGCATCAAGGGTCACCTGACCCACCTTTTGAGCGAACCCCCGGCCCACATTGGCAAAGAAACCGTTGATGGATTGCTTGAGATCTTCTACCTGTGCTTGGGCCTCAGCTGTATCGTTTCCCTGCTGTTGAGGACGCGGCGATCGCGCCTGTTGTTGGGCCTGCAGTTGTACTCTTAGCGATTTGACCGCAGCTGCCTGCATTTCCTTGAGTAGCTGGAAGTACTGCGATCGCGCCTTATTAAAGTCGGGGACGCCGATGAATTTGACCTTGAGCTGACGTTCCATTGCCGCACAGGCGTATAGTTCACCTGTATTCTAGCGTTGGAAGGTTAAAATTCCGGGTTTATTTTTGCGATCGCACAAAGTTTCCGCAAATTGTCAGGGTCGTCATCTTGCTGTGCTTCGCGATGGTATTTTCCACCTTTCAGTAATTGAATTTTTAGACGCCAACCATTCTTACAATCGATAAAGCTATTTTGATAGCTGACTTCTTTCGCTTTTTCAAGCTCGGCCCTTGCCTCTATCAATTTCGTCTCAATATCTTCTATCTCGGCTTGAGTTTTTTTATATTCATCGGTTCCCTCTTCTTCAAAATCCAACAAGACGGCATATTTTTCTAGCGAGCTTTCATAGGTTTTGACCAAACTTTCGTGGCTTTGCTCTACATCAAAACCTGTTATAGCGGAGTGGATGAAACGATCCTCTAGGACGTCAGGCTCTTCGTATGAAAACTTAGCAGTTCCTGTCTTCTTTTCTTTAATGGTCTTCTGGTCGAGCTTGACTATCCAACCCGGAAAAGGGTGTTTACCCCCTCCCTCTACCTCTACCTTGGGGCCGGAGCAGGCAAAGAGAGGTAATGACAAAAGCGCGATCGCAAACCACCGGATTTTCATTGTTTTGGAGACAGACAGACAACAACAATTAGCTTAAGCGATCGCGTTTTATGCTAATAGAGGTCAGATGTTCTATCAAGCCTCAATCCCCTTTGAGCCATTCTTCATCCAACTCCACTTCCCCGCACAAAATATCTACTGCCCGATCCATATCGCAGTAAGACCCATCTGGCAGTTTGAGCAATTTCAGTCGATGGCAGAGCGCGATCAACACGCTGGTGGGCGGCCCCGTTCGACCCTCCCCTCGCTCCAGACGTCCGAGCATACCCGGCGTCACGGGGATGCCTGACGTATGACTGACCCAGTCGGCAAACTGGATTTGAGTTATGGTGTCAGGTTCAACCTCAACTTGCCCCGACTCTTTCAACCAGCGGCCTGCTTGCTTTTTGACGCTCGGATCCTTGCGAGCGTGGGAGACCAGAGCAGCCAGGGTAGCTCTCCCCTGGCTGAAGTTGAGAGCTTTTTCGGTTGCCATGATAGACCCTGAATTCAATATTTCAAATACTATCACGATATTTAAAGTTCAATCTTAGAATGCAGCCTGAAACCAGTTTCCGAAATTGGTACACTTGACCTATTAGAGTGAAGGGTAGCATAGTGGACACGGTTGAATTAGCAGAAAGAATTTGCCAGGGAACCAATCTCAAGCCCAAGAATTTGGAAGTGCTGGACAGCGACGGAGTTTCAGCCCTGGTTCAACACAAGGGGCGCAATTGTTTCAAGGCGCGATCGCAGGTTGAGCTGATCAACCTGAAAAGTAAGGCAACTCAGATTGTTTGGACGGGGATAAAGCTAGGCAACGTTAAAAAGGCCAAACTTTGCAAGCAATATCTAAAAATGGAATGCACGACCTGAAAAGACAAAATCCCTGCTCGAAGAACAGGGATGAACCAGGGTGCATCTATTATGGTTCAATTGTACTATAAATGCTTATTCTTGGTTGCACCTGAAACGGAAGTGTAACTTTATACTACAAGAAAACCACTATAAAAATCCTTGAAATGCTTGTTTTGTAGGTATTTCAAGGATTTTTATGTTATAATGTATATATAAGCAAGGAAATAAAGGATACATCAAGGAGAAAGAAATGACAAAGGAAATCCGCTAGCGATCGAACCTCCTGTAAACCTATGACTAATGGTCAGTTCTCTGGAAAATTCCATAACACGTTCTCCAGGTTTCGGATTATTTTAGTACATTTGTTTCAACCAATTAACACATTGTTGAGGCACACCTTACGAATCAGGGTTATTCTTCAACCAATTCAACGAGTTCAGAAAGCTTGCAAATACCAAATCTTTCTTCGCTGAGATCGGTAATTGCAGATCTGTATTCTTCAACCGCGTCATTACCAATCGCAGGCAAAGTCTCAAGAGACTTAATTCTCGAAATCGTTGTTTCGTGAACGTTCATTTTTTTTGCGAGTGCCTTATTGCTGATTTTTCGGCGTGCCAGTACTTCTCTAAGTTTCCAAAGGATTTTGCTCATTCGCGATCGCGGACATAGTGCTGCATCCATAAGTATCTCGTCTCATGGTTAACACCTCTATTATATTAGCGGAAATTGCTATTTTCTTAGCAGAATATGCTATAAACGTCACTTATCAATAATGAGTAAACTATTAGATCTATGGATAGCATTAAGTACATATTAAATGATTGAAATAGTAAAAAATTAGCATTAAATGCTATTATATAGATATACAAACAAAGCTTCCACCCCCCCTCAAGGAGCCGCCCCAATGCCAGCCACCCTCACCCGCCCAGTCGAAACCACCCCCGCAACACGCCGGAGCAGTAAAGCCAAGACGCGGTTAACTCACAATCAAATGGTTGACCTAATCCACTGGATGGCTGCTGAATACGGCTGCTGGGCAACCTTCCACCTCGATGAGCACGAAAACACTAGCCATATCGCGATTTTCCCCAAGGAAGAAGTCGAGGAGTTTGAGGATATGTTCGTGCTCAAATCCTTCCCCTCTCGTCGTGGGATGAAATTCAACGGCAAGCAGCTCCTGGAGGTGGTGGAGTGGTTTCAGCAGATGAAAGGCTCTTCCTGCCGGATCGAGGATCGTCCTCAGCCAGTGGATGGCCGCGAATTTTTCAGAATCAATGGCTGCAGGGTTGTTACCAAGTAGCCCAAAACCAAGCCCCGCTGAGTGGCAGCTCGGCGGGGAAGCAAACGATAGCTAAGTTTTAAGGCATGGCATGAATGATATCACACTCAAACCTCAAGCCATCGTCACTGCTGAAGAGCTGACTGAAGGCGATATTTTTGCCCATCTGGGCAACGTACTTAAAGTGGCCTCCAAACCAGAGCACACCCTGCAAGGGATTGAATTTGAAGCGCTGCCATTGGCTATCACCGACAGGAAAACACATGGCCTGCGTTTTGACCCAAGATGGCGGATTGAACTGATCGATTATCAGCCATCGATCGCGGCAGCAGCAGCCTAATAACCAAAACCGCTAAACACTAATATAAGGACAAGAAAATGGCAAATCAAGATTGGATGCACGGTATCGGTGTGGAAGTTGCAGGCATGGACACCGACGAAAAACTAAAAGCAGCAAACCTGGATTGGGAGGTACGAACTTCACCATTTCAATACGGCGATGACTTCCGGTACCACCAGCAAGACGCGCAAGTTGCTTATCGAGGCAATGATGGTATGTACATCAGCACCTACGTTAATCGCCAACCGTGGCAAAACAGGGACATTGTAAACACCTTCGATGCCTTTTGTGAGACTGCCGACATTGAGATGACGCACCTTGGGTCGCTCAAAGAAGGAAGAATTTTACTTGCTGGGGCTAAGTTTCCCTACTCCACGGCTCTTAAGGGATCTAAGGACGTGACAGATTACTATCTCTTATTGCAAGATAGTCATCTTAACGGCAGAGGGCTATCGGTCAGCCTCTACAGCAATAGACTAATCTGTACCAACGGTCAGAATATCGTGGTGCGAGATCGTCATGCCGTACTCTCCCACACCACGGACTTCGACAAGGCTCGACCCAAGATCGAGAGATTGTTGGATTCTGTGATGGACGCGATTCGCAAAAAAGAAGCTCAAGATGAGCGTTTGGTTGAAACGGCAATGAAGATCGAAGAAGCCACTGCCCATTTGATCAATGCGTTTGGTGTTCCTGGGGAGCCAGTTGAACAGCAACCCAGAGTTGTTCAAGTCTGCTTGCGCTTATTCCAGGGGCAGGCTAAGGGATCCAATATGCTGACGGCTTATAACACTGCTTACGGCTTGCTTCATTCTGTCACGGAGTACTACAACTGGCATGTCCCGGCCCGTGGAACCCTGGAGTCTCAATTCTATTCCATCCTCAATGGTTCCCGCGCTCAGAAAATGCGGCAGTTTGAGCAGCAGCTGGTGAGTTGTGCTGTTCGTTGATTAATGATGGTGCGATCGCAGCCTCAACCCGAACCGCGATCGCTTCATCTAATCCGCCGTAAGGGAGAAGAAAAATGCTTTATCTATCAAGAGATTCGGCGATCGCAGCAGCCAAAACTGAACTCACCGATCAATGCCTGAGAAGGGCATGGCTCTATCAGTTACCTGGCAATTATTGGGGATACCAGACTTTTCCGCCTGCTGGACAAATCTCTAGTGAAACGATCGTAAATATGACGGCAGTTGAAGCTATGTCAGGTTTTGGCGATCTTCTTGCAGTGGATCTTGGAGGAGAAAACAGTATCCGCTTTTATTGCTAGCTGGGTACATGTCAGGGCAAGTGGTGCCAACTCCGAGGCGCGATCGCGCCTCCTCAACCACCAGAAGGAAAAACCAATGAGCGCAACAACAATCAAACTCAAAATCCCAGTCCCAGAGAAGCCGCTGACGCTATCAGATCTCGTGCCAGGTCAGAAGCTCTGGCTGTGCCTCCCACCTCCTGGCTTTTGGGCAGATAACTACTGGAGAGAGATTCCAAGCTGTCACTGCACTTGCATCGTGCAAAAGGTCAACAAGAAAACCGTTTGTGTCCTGGCAAGAACAGGGTATTACTCGTCGGAGCCTGATGATTACCAGGAGACTGTTTTCCCTCGCACCCGACTTGACAAATTATCAAGGTGGAAGGAATCGCATCGCAGACCCTTCGATCCTGAATCGTCCTGGTTCGATGGCTTTCCTGAACTGGGTGATGATTCTGCAGCTCGACTGCAAGCCTATCGCGACCAACTTATTGCCAAAGGGATCCACCCGGAAACTGCAGACCGCGCCGCCTTGATTTTGATGCGAGGCGATCGCACCTCAAAGGAACAAAATTTTATGTCTGAAGTATGGGCATTGCTGTTCATGCCCTGTCCAGCTTGATGTTAGTACAATTGAATCACAAACGAGAAATGTCATGCTTTCCAAAGAGTTAATCGAAAAACTAAAAGCTCCATTTCCTCCTGTGGAACACAAAGATCGCAAACTGCCAGGTGGAGGGCGGTGGTTTTTTATCCCCTGGCAAACAATCCGACAACGAATCCAGGACGTTGCACCAAATTATGAGTGCAGTTTTAGCGATCCTGTAGTTGCCGCCGACTCGATGGTTGTTCGGTGCAGGTTAACTATCGGAGGCGTGACCCGTGAGGGGGTTGGAAACGATCGCGCCTACCCGGAGCTGAACGAAAAGGGAAAGCCCAAAATTATTGGGACTCCTATTGAGCGGGCAACAGCCGATGCTTTCAAAAACGCAGCCGAGCAGTTCGGAGTGGGAGCCTATCTTGATGACCAAAATTTTGTAATCAAGCATCTGAACAAAAATGGGGATGGGCGTGGGGTTAAGTATGGCCTGATGGACAACCCCGATCGCCAAAAACCCAGACCTCCCTCAAAGAGGAAACCAGACACGCTACCAGATTCTAGTCCAGATACCAGTACTGGCTTGAACAATGAGGAGCGATCGCGGCTCTGGAAAGCAGCCCAATCAGGAGGATTTAACCCTGATGGGTTTAAAAATCTGCTGACCAGCCTTGGCTATGAGTCTTCCGAGCAGATCCCGCGATCGCGGCTCGGCGACCTCCTCGAAAAAGTCTCAAACAAAGACCTGGCAGGAGCCTGGAATAACTTTCAGCCAAAGCAGGATGCAGTTTGATTTGAATTTAAAAGCGCGATCGCACGCGGATTTGGTAGCCAGGAGCGGGGCAGATGCGATCGCGTTGGTTTGGGTCGCGATCGCTTCTGCCTTGATCTGAAATAGTATACACATACCATTGTGGATGCATAGACTACAGATGCAAAATCTACACTGGAGAAGTATAATCCCTGTAATTTCGCTAGCAAGACACCCGGCAAAGCCAGGCTGGGGAATCATTGCTACTTACAGATAAAGCAATCTCTTGGTCTGTGAGACTTTCTGGCGGAGACACAGCAATGCATGCGCTTGAGTCAGTCATGGCAAATGTACTGAATTCATCATGCGATACACCTGTACCAAGTAAGGCATTAACCGGATCGCTATTTAAAAGGTTGAGGAAATCATTGTCGAACCAAGCCTTGCTGATTAATTTCGCGATCGCGGCTTCTTTGGGGCTAATCATACCAATCTCCTATTTTTTTTCGATGACAGGATAACTAAGTTTAGTTCAGTTTTGAATCGGCAAACATGGAAATTTATGGAAGGGATGAGGAGACTAATGTAATCCTGGAGTGCTACGAGCAAAGCAGGGGCAGCGCTGCTAGATTATTACTAATTTCTGGCCAGCCGGGGGTCGGGAAAACGGTTATCGTCGAACAGGGTCAGAAAATGCTGGCTGGTAGAGGGTGCCGTTTTACTGGTGGTAGATATGAGCATAGAGCTACTCCTTATGCGGGACTAATCGCGGCAAGTCAGGGTTTAATTCAGCAACTGCCATCAAAAAAACTATTGGAATTACAGAGATACATCTATCCACTCACTGCGGTATTTCCTGAGTTATGGCCAGCTAGACAGCAATCAATACTTCCAAGTGTTGATTGCAATGAAACGCAAAATCGACTTCATTATGCCTTTCAGCAATTCGTAGAGCCATTTTGCAATCGCGATCGCCCCCTGGTAGTATTCTTGGATGACTTACAATGGGTAGATAACGCATCACTAACGATCTTACAAACGCTGCTGAGATTGGGGCAAAATATGCTCGTTATTGGTGCATATCGTGACAACGAAGCACAGCAAAATCAGTCACTGCAAAAAATAATCGCAATTGCTGACGAGCAACTATCAGTTAAGCCTTTGCAGCCACAATTTGTCAGACTGTTTTGCCCAAACGTCAACGACAACTTGTCAACGACAATCTACGCACAAAGCAAAGGAATTCCTCTCAGAATAGAGATCCTGCTCAGAGTGTATGCCAAAGGCTCAGATCTGGAGACAGAAATCGAAGAGTGTGTAAAACTGATGTTTTCGTGTTTGCCTGAATCGTGTCAGTCAATCCTCAAAACTGCTGCTTGTCTTGGATCCCAGTTTGAGGTTGAGTTAATTGCAGCAGCCTGCACTACTTCATGCTCTGAGATTGATGGCCAGTTGCAACCCGCGATCGCAGAAGGAATAATTTATCCTGTAAATCAATCCTATGAGTTCTGGCATGATGTAATTCGAGATTGCATTTACGATGAAATCCCTGCATCCTTAAGAGCTGCCAGACATCTACAGATCGGCGAGACATTGCTCTATCGCAATATGGCAACAGATTTTCTTTTCGTCACCGTGAATCAACTCAACCTTGGAATTCCGGCGACAGACCGGCCAAAATTAAAGTCGATTGTCCAGCTAAATCTTACAGCAGCGACACATGCAAAGCAGGCAGCAGCCTTTGATACGGCTCAACATTATTTGGATATTGCCCTACGACTCTCAACTGACGACACTTTAGAAATTAATCATGATTTGGTAGTAGAGCTATATCTCATAGGCAGTGAGGTCGCCTACGCTGTAAGCGATTTTTCGCGATCGCGTACCTTTGCTCATAACGTACTAAACACAGCAAGCGCAATAACAGAAAAGTCTAAAGCCTACGAATTAATCATCCAGTCATTCACCGCCGAAAATCAAATGGAGAGTGCGATCGATACCGCATTATTAGCATTAGAAAATACTGGTCTTGTGTTGCTACAGGAGCCGCCCAATCTATCGATCGCTGATCTGGCCAATTTGCCAGACGCGACAGACCCTAGATGTATGGCTATACTTCGTGTCCTTCGGGCAGCCTGCACCTCAACTTACGTTGTCAATCCATCGCTATTTTTGCGTGTTATTTTTACGATGGTTGACACCTGCAGTGTCTACGGCATCTCGCCACTATCATCTTATAGTTACAGTCTCTATGGCCTTTTGTGTTGCGGCCCCCTGGGAAACATTGAGACCGGGTATGCAATAGGGCGATTAGCCCTAGAGCTATTAAACAAACTCAAAACTAACGAGAATACTGCAAAAGCTACGGACATTTTTAATGGTCATATTCGCCCTTGGTGGGAGCATTTAAAAAACTCCCAGGATCCGCTGCTTGAATGCATCAATACAGGGCTTTCAACCGGGGACATTGAATACGCTGGATTCGCCGCAATAAATCATTGTGCCAACACTCTAATACTTGGCCAAAAACTAGACGCCTGCAAGGTATCCCATCAAGACCAAGCACAGCTAGTGGAGAATCTCAACCTGGAGTATCACAAGTTATATATGGAAGTTGGGCAATGGACGATCGATTGCCTTTTGGGGGTCAGGACTAATGAGGCTGACATAATCTCGCGGTTGTTAGCATCCCAGCACGGCCCAGGGTTGGCTTATATCTATACCAGCAAAAGCATGATATCCTACCATCTTGACGATGCATATACTGAGGCGATCGCGGCGTCAGACCATGCAGAACAATACGTACCAAGTGCGGCAGGATTGCCCATTGTTGCTATCCACAACTACTACCAATCCCTGTCTTTTATCGCCCACTACCCCCAAGCGTCCGAATCCGATCGCCCCCCACTCCTGGCAAAAGTTGAGGCAAACCAAGAGAAAATGCGCACATGGGCGAACCATTGCCCGGAAAACTTCGAGCATAAATTCCAGCTGGTGGAAGCTGAGCGGGCGCGAGTGCTGGGTCAAGGTGCCATTGCCCATTACGAGCTCGCCATCCACGGAGCCAGAGAAAACGGCTACATCCAGGAGGAAGCTCTAGCGCTGGAGCGGTTGGGCGACTATTACATCCTGTCAGACATTTACCAGGCTTTAGCCTGCCTGGAGGACGCACGTACCACTTACGGCAGATGGGGGGCAAAAGCTAAAGTGGAGCAACTAGACGAAAAGATCGACAGATTACAGCTAACCTGTCAGCTATTGGAGCGATTCGCGAAAAAGTGCGAACTACCTCCTGGGAGCAAGGTCTATCGCGAGTTGTCAGGGGATAAACAGATAACGCTTGTAATACAGGCTCCCGGCTTAGCTCAAGCTAGAGCAATCTGGCAAAAGATAGATGCGATCGCACTCGTTGCTCAGTCCATAGGCTTGGCCAGCAACTGCGCCATAGAAATAGCACAATACCACGGCAGAAAACAACGCCTACCTTCCCGTTCAGTACAGTTTTACATTAAAAGCAGGGAGCGCATCATGAGCAGACAGGCAATAGGCAAAACAAATATTGAGATACTACGACTTTTTGACGGCCCGGAGTCTTGCGGGGGTGTCGATCAGGAATCGGGTAGATTGATCTGGGCATCTTTGGCAATCCAGATCACTAGCGGCAAAAGCTACTGCGACATGATCGGGACAAACATCAATGAACTCTGGACACCCAAAGAGCTAAGTCAGTTGCAGCAAGATCTAAAACAAGAGGGGCAACTCATCGATCCCGTCTATTGGGCATACAGTTGGCAGTTAGACGAGCATGGATTGTGGCAGCGAGTACGTCACCAATTCAGGGCAAGGAAAATTTTCCTGGGTTATATTGCTGGTCGCCTCACCCGGTTTTCATTGGGCGTTGAGATCGTACAGTAGTTTGGGTTCGTCGTTGCGCGATCGCAAGTTTTGCATCCTGATTCTTCTGTTTTTCAGGCTCAAACATCACCAGGGCAGAAATATCCTGCTGCAGTATATCTTGTAATGCCAGCAGTTCCTGAATTGTGATGCTTCGACCCAATTGAATTTCCTCAAGATCTGACTGCGATAACTGACAAACATCTAATTGAGCTTGCTTTGCCTGCTCTGGAGTCTCGCTTAACCACTGCTCAATGAGATCTGCGATCGCAGGTTTGGTGTCTGCTGCGATCGCGGCTTCGAGGACTGCGACTCTTTTCGCGAGCGCCTCGAATTGCTCTTGCAAAGATTGCAAAGACAATGATTTTGCGGCTGGATCTCTGCCTTCCAGGTGGGCGCGAAGCAACTCCCTTGCCTCAGCTCTGTCTGTCGAAAACTCAAAATAGAGGCCAAGCTTTTCAAGCGACGAATCGCTCAAACCCCTAGTAATCTTTTTGTTGCCCCAGTTGCTGAGAGTTTGACTGGCAGGGCTGTCCTCTCCAATTTTTCTAGAGATTTTTGTGGCGAGTTTATCGTAGGACTTCGCTGCCTCATATTCTGGCTTAATTAATTCGGCAAGTCGCTCTCTGTACTGCTCTAGTTCCTGGCTATTCATTATCACCCCCTGTTGCACCCCTACAATTTAGCACCAACATTTGCCAATAGTATTTGTCAAACAATTGACAAATACTATTGGCGAGTACTATCATGTCTCTCATAACACCAACCTGCACACCACCATGAATACCAATTACAAGCGCGCCATCACCGTCATCGTAGGCGCGGGTAAGACCCTGCGTGTAAGCGCAGAAGACCACGCTGTCATCTGCGCGATCGCGGCCAAAAGACAAACCGCCAACGGCATCATCGTCGCCGAAGCCCTAGCAACCCATCTCGCCGCTCACCCCGACCTGAAAGCGATCGCAGACAATGCCCTAGCCAACGCCGCCTGAACCATGACCCAAACCGAAGCCTACCAGTCCGCAGGACAACTAGCCCTCACCAGCGGCAACGCTGTCTACCTCTGGCGACAATTCGATTTCCGCACTCAGCAATACCACTACGGTTTCGATTTTGACCTGTCGAATGCAGGCGAGCCCCCCGGCAAACGCTGGGGCAGCCTGGAGCGCATCGCCAACGGCGAATGGGTGCCGCTTTAACCCCCCCCGGAGAAAGCATGGAACCCGATACCACCCCTCTCGAATCCGATCTGCGGCACCATGAATTTACTCATCTCCCTCCAACGACCTGACAATACATGGCTGCAACTCGGCCATGTGCGACTACAGCAACGCTGCTCTCCTGATGTCCGCGTTGCTGAGAGCTTCCCCGCCAACACGCGCAGAC
>Ga0207422_1001571_pt1 | contig 42549 bp, 43 predicted proteins | sample MarCyaLeptolynsp_FD_187757 | JGI IMG/M metagenome (GOLD analysis project Ga0207422, IMG submission 187757) | Marine cyanobacterial communities from Panama - species 1 Leptolyngbya sp. (SPAdes) | ecosystem: Environmental > Aquatic > Marine > Unclassified | place: Panama: Panama City | collected... | reverse complement strand
GCCGACAGTAATAATTACCATCAGTGGCGAGCTTTACTAGAGCGCGATAGTATTCCCTTCATTGACTTTAAGGAACATTTTGCCGGCTGGGCTAAAGAGGCCGACTATCCCCTATTCCCCACCACCGGCATTCATTGGAGTGTATACGGAATGCGTTGGGCCTTAGATTCAATTGCAGCTTATTTAAATCAAGACTCGAGCTTCACCATACCTCGTATGCAGGTTCAATCCATTCATCAGTCAAAGGATTACTTTAAGGTAGAACTGGATATGGAGGAAGCTTTAAATCTGATGTATCCCTTGGAAAAGGAAGCCTTGGCCTACCAGATTTTTGAAATGAGCGAGGGAAAGAAAGCTAGGGTCTTAGTGGTCTCCGACAGCTATTTCTTTGAAATGTACGGAGGCGGACTTGCGGCGAAATACTTTGACAATCCCTTTTTCTGGTATTACCATCGTACCGCTTTAATGTACGATAGTATCGAGGCTCCCCGAGATCCGCAAGCCTATGACTTAAAAGCTGTTTTGGCAGATACTGATGTAATTATTCTGATGTCCACTTCCATCAATCTTAAGGACTTCCCTTGGGCTTTCGATGCTCGTGCAGCAAGAGAATTGGCAAACTGAGTACCCTTTTCTGGACTCGCTTATTCACCCTTCCCTTTTGAGGCAACTATTCCCATATCCACCGTCATTAAAAGGACAAAACGAAAACATGAAACATTTTTACTCCCTCAGCCTACTCCTTTTAGTATTGAATTTCGTTCAGGCCCAAAGCTCTAATCGCATCGACCTTAATGGTTTAGAATGCGCCATTGATGCCAATGGTAGCCTTTTCCAAGACGATGTAAACTGGGGCGTCTTTTATGAACAGGGTAGCAATCCCATTACCATGCTGTTTACCGGTCATTTATGGTTGGCGGCTAAAAGAGATGACACCCTATACACGGCGATTCAGAATTATTACCTCTCCGGTAATCCAGATTATCCCAGTACAGATTTCCGCTTTGGACCGGTGGCTGATGATTATAGCTCAGCAGCTTATGCTGCTAAATATAATTGGACCTGGAAACTCAATCGCAGTGATATAGAAAATCATAAACAGAACTACCAGCAGCCGGGATACAATCCCATCGGAGAAATATTAAATTGGCCTGCCCATGGTGACACCACCAATGGCGAGGCCTGGCTGTTGGCACCCTTTGCCGATTTAAACGGCAACCAGATTTACGAGCCACTCCTGGGCGAATTCCCCAAAATTCGCGGTGATCAAAGCTTGTATGTCATCTTTAATGAGGCCGATCGTTATAATCCTGTTTCCGGCTTAGCGCCAATTGGGGTAGAAGTACATATGGAGCTTTATGCTTTTGATAGCATCTTACAATCAGATTTAGCCCATGCGGTATTTCTAAATTACCGCATTATTAATCGAGCTGACTATGACTTAGATAGCATCTTTGCCGGACAATGGTATGATGCCGATTTGGGAAATCCCTTTGATGATATCGTAGGGTCTGATTCTGTTTTGGAACTCTCCTATACCTATAATGCTGATAGTTTAGATCAGCAGGGCTTTGGACTAAATCCACCGGCAGTAGGCTTTAGCAATCTCCAAGGTTCCGTTTCAGGGGCTATGTACTACAATAATATTTCTGGTTACAATGGTCCTTTTGCCACCACGGACCCTATTTCCTTTTTTCCTCACGAATGGTTGTTGTATCTGCAAAATCGTTGGCGTGATGGAAGAAGACTGCGCATCGAGAACCCTTCTGGTTTGATGAACTTCGCTAATGGTGATGGCTATGATACCGCCTCCAGCTATCCGACAAGCAACTGGGCTTATAATGATCAAGCCAATTGGTACAGCTCACCACTACACAATAGTGATAAAAGACAATTACTCAATTTTGCCCCTCAAAGCCTCTTGAGCGGTGACACCATGTGCATCAATCTCTTAATCAACTATAGCCGTGATTTCACCCAATACCATCCCTTTGCTGCGGTGCAGAAATTAAAATCCGAAATCTCCAATCTACAGAGCTTTCATCAAAACTTAAGCTATGGCTGCTCCAGCAATCTAATTGGCTTAGTAGACAATCCCGCGAGCCTAGCTCTTGAAAATTGGTATCCCAATCCCTTCCAGGATCAAATAAGCATAGACTGGACGGGAAGTACGGCACAATACCGCATCATCAACACTCAAGGCCAATTAATTGAGTCTGGTAGAATAGAAAAAGGCCGCCAGATCCTGGAGCTTTCTCAGCTTCAATCTGGGCTTTATATTATCCAGATTACTGATGGGCAGCGACTAGTAAAGGCACAAAGAGTTTTGAAAAAATAAGCCCTGCTCGCCAAAGGGCGGACCGGTGACCTTCAACACGGTCGAGGCGGCGACCTTAATGGCCTGGACGCTTAGCTTGTTACATCTATAAATTGGTCTGGTGATACTAGCCTTAATTCGGCAATTTTCTCCATCAATACGATATGAGAATAGCTGCCGTTTGCCTATAGAACCTATTCCAATTTATATGCTTCGCCAAACAATTTTCCTCGGTGGTTTTGTCCTTTTAGTGGCCTGCCAGGCGGATATCAATTCCGGGGACTGGGTGCCCATGGTAGAACATGAGGAAACGCTCCAAGCCCAAAAGGAGCTGGCCTCCACCGTAGATTCCCTGCAGGATTTACTGGCTCAGTACAATGATGAATCAGTCTTTGAAATCCCCCCTCCCAGCAAGGATTCGATGCTAGTTCAACTGCAAAAACAAATGGATATTGAGGTAAAGGCACCCCTTCTCTTCACCGAGGCTATGGTGGAGCCCAAACTCAAAAAGCAATTTCTAGAATTATCAAAGTCTACCGGCGGTAAACTCACCCTTTTAGCGAAGAGTGATGAAATCCAATTGGTGATAGAAGACCTGATCAAAAAGCACGGGCAGGATGAGCTAGATCTAATGATCATCATGGATAATACTGGATCCATGGGCAATGACATCGCCCAAGTGCGCAAAGGCTTGGAGGACATATTAAAACGCTTACAGGCTTATCCTAATAGCCGTTTGGCTATGGCCACTTATGGTGATAAACACACCGATCCTGATACTTGGTATTCTTTTCAAGAGTTTGGTACCAATCATGCTAAGATGGCTCAGTTTATAGATAAGATTAAACTAACTGGAGGTGGCGATGCCCCAGAGTCGGTTTATGATGGGGTCTACCAGGCCATGGACGAAGGCTTTTTCCGTTCCAAGTCCAAGCGGATGATTATCCTGATAGGTGATGCTCCTTCGCATGAAAAGAAAAAAACCGAATACACGGTGACTGATATTATTCGCAAGAGTCGTCGCGATGGCATTCGAATGAATTTTTACCCCATTATTATTCACCCTGGAATGAGGTCTTTAAGCGGACCAGTCTATGGAAAGGAGTCAAGTGGCTCTAGTGATTTGATGCGGATTGGAAAATCAGATCAAGTGCCTATCATTGAAAGCATTTACCCCAATCCCAGTCCAGGGATTTCCAATTTACGCTTCTATTCTGCTATGCCCCTAAAAATCTCCATCTATCAACAGGATGGTACTTTGGTGCGCGAATACGATTATGACAAGAAGGAATTGCGCCTGGATTTAGAAGAATTTCCCGATGGAGTTTACTTAGTAAGAGCCGTTTACGCCGGTCGAAAATTTGATCAACGTAAATTAATCATCAAGTCATAAGGATGAATTGGAAACTACCTGGCTTACTTGGAATAGTAATGCTTACTGGCGCCTGTAATAATTCTCCCTCCCCCTTGCGCACCAAAGCCATGGAAGGAGCCTACGAACAAATGTTAAGCCAGCAGCATTGGCTTCATGTCCAAATCGCCATGCTAAAGGCTGAAAACCCCCAAAAACATACGTCTATATATAATGCAGTTGGCCAAATAAGATTGAAAAGTGAAGCCATATACAAAGTCAAAGATTCGGTAGACATTGAGGATTTTGAAAAGCTATTGGGGGTGCAAGAATCCATTCATCAAGCACTGGACGAAGAGACCCGGGAAACACTGTACTTCCTCGATAAAAAGGAAGCTTTCCAGCCAGAATTATGGTTAGAATATAAATCCTTTCTGGCTCAGCAGGAAATTGCCTTTATGCAAAACCAGCTCATGCAAATGCGTGGCACTTTTTGCGGATGGAATACTCCATCAAGCTGGGTAGATGTCGAGCCCCTGGACTCTATCAAAGGCCAAAGAATAAAATTCAGCAGCAATACGGCTGAACTCAATACGAGGCACTATGTTGTTCTAGATTCAATCATGCTGAATGACCGAGAAATTATTCAACCACAATGGATTCCCCAGCGTGATTTCGTAGTGCATCAATTGGATCTCCCCAATCTTAGCTCCGGGGAATATGAAGTCTATGGCAAAATAATTGCGGTGACCGAAGGAGAACGCGTATTTATTGATGACTTTAATGTCGAATGGAAACAACCCTAAAGAATACCAGTCTAGGTCTATTCCTGCTCATTTCGGTGATCTTGAGCGGCCAGCCTTCTTCCTCTATCCGAATTGATTTCAAGCTCTTATGGGAAGGGGCTCCCGTAGGCTATGAAGAATTCTGTGCAGAGTATCGAGTACAATATGTGGGATACCCCTATGACCTTAGTCCTTGTAATCCGGAGCATGGCTACCATCCGCGTTTTTCTAAAGGGGATTCAGGAGATTATTCTGTTTTTGGAACGGTTGTTTATAATGATCTCTTTATCGAAATAATTCGCGGTAATGATAGCATGAAAATAATGGTCCCTACTTACTCCGGTACCCGCGGGGAAGTGAACCTGGGCGTGCTCAATTTCCAGGCTGGTTATTACCAGGTTTACGCCAATTTAGTGGACACCTTTGATTTGGCACTGGGCCGCGCAGAAGCTTATAATCAGTTGGCCGCACAGTTTAGACATGACCGTGATGAGGGTATTAATTTTTACGAACGATACTACTACAACCGGCTCTTGCGCTTACATCGTCTTTATGGATTTCCCGGGACCGAATTTCTAGAGCGTCCCAGAGAAGATTTCGAGTGATAAAAACCATGTTTATAAATGCTTTAAATGAACAATTAAGGAGTTCATTTATTAATTAATTTCACTCCCTGAAATCCCTAAAAAACCAGTAAAATGAAAAAATTAATTACTCTAGCGGCGGCCCTCTGTTTTGCCTTCTCTAGCAGCCAGGCAGCGGTTATCTATAACAACTTCAGCCCGGATTTAACCATGGCCTTTGGTTCTACCCTATCCTTTGACTTAGATGGGGACATGAATGATGATATTACCTTTAGCACTAGCGGCTCAGGCAGCAGCGATTACGTTATTAATGTAAGCGGTTCTGGCCTTGAATTTGCCAATCAAAATGGTGGTTCAGTTTATACCGAAACTCTATTCATCGGTAAACTGGTAGATGCCCAAAAGAATTGGGTAGCCAGTAATGCACGGATAGCTTCGGCTATGGGTAAAGACATTGCTGGATCACCTGAATTCTTCATTGGAGTGCGGGTAGCAGGCTCCAATAATAACTATTTCTACGGATGGATCTTAGTGGAGCTTAAATCCAATTTGGAATTAGTTGTCAAGAGTACTGCATTTGAAACCAGTAGTCCTCGTATTGTAGTAGGAAATACCGGTGCGGTTTTGCTTTCGCAAGATGAATTAGAAGCCGTAGAATTTTCGGTGTACCCCAATCGGGTGGATGATATCTTAAATCTTCAATCATCCGAAGATTTGAAAGAAGTTATCCTATTCTCTACTAATGGTAGCGAAGTATTACGTCAGTCATTAAACGCTCCAACCGCTCGTATTCAAGTAGCACATCTGCCGAAAGGCATGTACCTAATCAAGGCCCAAACAATTGCCGGGGTAGTCTTGGAAGAACGAATCTTGAAGTTATAAGGCGCTTATTTAAAAGCATAAAAAAAGCCCTGACTTTTTCGTCAGGGCTTTTTTATTATTCCGTTTCCGGATTAATCAGGACAGGTGTTTTACCATCGGTGATAATGAGTTTCGCATTAGGCGAAGAAGACAATTGCTGCAAGACTTCGAGACTTCGCCATTGGATAATCTCCAAGCTCAATCCTTCTGCTAGTACCTTCTGAGCATCCCGAACCCCTTGGGCTTCGATCAGTTTCCTTTGCGCTTCAAGTCGCTCCCGCTGTAATTCAAACTCCATCCGCTGGGCGATCTGCTCGGCTTCTAGTTTGCTTTCAATCGCATCATATAGGCCAGGAGGCAAATTGATACTTTTCAGTAATACCGATTCAATAACAAATCCACGACCAGTAAGCAGGCTATCCATATGGTGTTTGATTTCCTCCTCGATAATGCCCCTCTGACCACTGTGCATATCCTTGGCTAAGAAACGGGAACAAACATCCGCCGCCGCCGAACGGAAAACACTTAGAATCATCACGTCCTCATAACGCTCCCCTACGGTTGCAATAAGTTCTGGCGCTTTTTGCGCATCGATGTGATAAAGGATGGAAATTTCTGAATTTACGTTCAGTCCTTCTTTTGAAGGTAGATTTAAACGTACCTCAAGGTTGGTTGTACGGGTTGGAACCCTAATTACCCGGCTTACAAATGGGTTTAAACCCACCACTCCGGGATTATAGACTTTAGGCCTTAATTTTCCGAGAGTACTTTTTACCCCCACTTCACCGGGACGAACCACGGCGCAAGACACTAAAAACAAGGAACTTAATCCAAGGAGAAAAATTCTGCGTAGCATAAACTGGAATTTAAATTAAACATCACCTAGGTGGTTAAGGACAGGCTTTTGCTTGATCCAGCTTGCTGCATACATATAACCAAAAATCAGGCCAATTGATTACGTGGAAGCTGAATTTTTCTCGACTCTTGTTTAAGGACTAAGCGCATGCTTTGACAAGTGATATAAGACTCTAGAATTAACAATTAAATGTTAGCTCATTCTATTCATCCACGATTTTAAGTTATTCGTAAACATGATGATAGGCAATTACATTTTAGTATCAATTTTTAAATACTTTAGTAGTGGATTTGGAGGGGGCTCTAAATCCCCCAAAAATGAAAAGTAGTAGGAATATTGGTCGTACTGACCGTCGTCTTCGCTTCATCTTCTCCTTTCTTTTACTCATAGTTGGCCTATGGCTATTTAATGGTGCTTCGGCTGATCCCACGGGATTAACGATTAGCATTTTTAGTGGTGTGATTATGTTAACCGCCATGTCTGCCTATTGTCCGCTTTGCCATTTATTCCGCATTCACACTTTAAGTGCGGAAGAACTAGACATTTATGGTTTCCCATATTATTCCAAGAAAAATATGGTAGAAGCTTAAAGCAAGACCCCAAACAGCAAGATTAAATCACGAGATACCCCCTCGGGATTTTTTTTGCTTACAATCTAATTGTCAGCTCGCCGTTATCCCATATGCTTCGATCCCTGCTCTTTATTATCCTTTGCTCCTCCTCGGTCTTCGCTCAACAAAACTTTAGTGAAGACTTAGCCAAGGCTGCTTATGGCTTAACGCAAGATCAAGTCGTGTACGATCCCCGCTATTTTGTAATACCCTACCCCAACGGCGATGTCCCGGCGGGATTAGGGGTGTGCACAGACGTAGTAATCCGTGCCTATCGAAAACTAGGTATTGACCTGCAAGAGTTGGTCCATCAAGATATGCTGGCTCATTTTAACCTTTATCCTCAAAGATGGGGCTTAAAGCGCCCTGATAGCAATATAGATCACCGACGGGTTCCGAATCTAATGTGTTATTTCCGACGTTTTGGAATCGAACTTCCTAAAAGTAAAAGCGGGAGTGATTATCAGCCAGGAGATATCGTTTGTTGGGATTTGGGATCTGGAATTCTACATATCGGCCTGGTTAGCCAGTATCATGGTGGTTCTGGAAATCCACTAATCGTGCACAATATCGGTGGAGGACAAGTTATCGAAGACATGCTTTTTGACTATACGATAATTGGCTACTTCCGCTTCGAGCCAAAGGAATAGGCCGGTTTCTACTTTTTAAATGGTATCTTCATTAAGCCAAAGCCTTATTATGAAGAACCTTAGCCTCGCCCTGCTGCTATTATTTACCCTGCCCACGGAAGCCCAATGGATTTATCGCCAATTATTTGATGGTGCGGATACTGCTGCCCATAATTCATTGTTCATGCAAATAGATAGTAACAGTATTTGGCAAATCGGCTCTCCCAGATTTAAAAGAACCCTAAGAGCACCGGCGACCAGCCCTAATGTTATTATTACCGATACCCTTCACTCCTACCCCATAAATGATAGTTCCTCCTTTGAATTTGACTTCACCTTGCAAGTATGGAACAATGGTATAGTAGCCCTGGAATGGATGCAGCGCTTGGATTTTGAAGATAGTGCTGACTTTGGCTTTATTCATTTCCGCGCTTCTGATACCGCCGCTTGGCAAAACGTATTTAATAATTCCTTTGTGTACAATGTCTTTGGTTTCGATAGTGTGAACCTAAAGCGATGGAATGGTGAATGGGGCTTTACAGGTCGGAGCGACATGCAAAATGTTTGGGTCTGCCTTGACCTCTCCTGGCTTAGTCAAGTTTCTCCTAATGGGAAGGTGTATTTTCGGTACTCGATCCTTAGCGATAGTGTCGCCACAAATCATGATGGCTGGATTATTGATAATATGGCTGCACACCTTACGGCATTCCATACCATCAATGAGGAAGAAATGGATCAATTTATGATTGCTACCCCCAATCCCAGCCGGGGCAAGATATCGCTGAAAACCCGTAAAAATGGGACGGTGCAGTATATCGAGTCCATAGAGCTTATCGACCTAAGTGGTCAGGTTCTAAAGCGCTGGGGGCTGAGTCCTAGCAAATTTGAAATTGACATTTCCGACCAGAAACCCGGTACCTATATCCTAAAGGTGAACACGAATTTGCAGAAAGAAGAATTTAGGATAATCTTACAGAATTGAGTTTAAAAAAAATCTTGGTGCTAGGCTTTACCCTCTTTAGCATATTTGCCTTTCGGCAAGATGAGGGCGAGCCAAAAAAGTGGAAAATGCCTCGCTTGCATTTATTTCCCGCACTACCGGCGGATTATTCAGTGCCCAGTGAGGCCAAGGTAGAATTGGGTCGATATCTCTTTTACGACCCTATCCTCAGCGCCGACAGCACTTTTTCTTGCTCCAGTTGTCACCAACAGGAATATGCTTTTAGCGATGGTAATATGCGCTACAGTCTCGGCATTCTTGGTACGGAGTTGGATCGCAATACCCCGCCGCTTTTCAACTTAGCCTGGTATGAAGCCTTTTTCTGGGATGGTCGTGCAAGCAGCATTGCGCATCAAGCATTATCTCCGGTCCCCAATCCGATTGAAATGGGTCTCCCCTGGCCTGATGCGGTAAAACGTCTGCAAAGGAGCAGCTTTTACACCGCTTTGTTCAACAAGGCTTATGGAAGGCCCCTGATAGATAGCAGTCAAATTACGGATGCCCTGGCCGCATTTCAGAGCATTATTTTCTCTCAGGATTCCAAATACGATCGAGTCTTACGCTATGAAGATTATTTTAGTCCCTTGGAATATGAAGGCTTTCAGATTGCCAATCTTCAGGATCGCGGCGATTGTTTGCAGTGCCACATCACCGATGCCCATGCCTTGGGCACCAGAGGTGGTTTTAGTAATAATGGCTTAGAAAATGCTAGCCAAGCGGAAGAATATTCCGATCCAGGTCTGGGCCAAAAGCCTAACGGTGATTTTAATGGCTGGTTTAAGATTCCCTCCTTACGGAATCTGGCCTTTACCGCACCCTATATGCATGATGGGCGATTTGAAACTCTCGATGAAGTCTTGGATTTCTACAGCGAAGGGGTGCTGCAGCCCTATAATTTGGATACTAAAATGCAACATGCACATCAAGGGGGTGTGCAATTAAGTGAGCACGAAAAAAAGGCCCTTAAGGCCTTTCTTTTAACTTTAACGGATAGCGTGTTGGTACGCAATCCGGATTATGCCAATCCCTTTCGGTAATTCCTCATTAAGACATATTGGTGAAAACCGCTTGCACATCATCGTCATCGTCAAGCTTATCCAATAACTTTTCGATCTCCGCGCTTTGTTCCTCATCAAAATCCACTTCAGTAGTAGGGTAACGCTTTAAGCTTGCGTTTTTCACCTCTACGGATCGCTCTTCCAATGCACTGGATAGAGTTCCGAAATCGGTATAATTTCCATAAATGTATACCGAGTCCTCATCTACCTCAATATCTTCCAATCCCGCGTCGATCAGCTCTAATTCCCATTCCTCAGCATCGAAGTCCTCTGGCTTAGCTACTTCAAAAACGGCTTTTCGATCGAACATAAATTCCAAAGATCCATTGGGCACTACTTGGCCGCCCGATTTATTGAAATAGGACTTAACATTAGCTACGGTCCGGGTAGTATTATCGGTGGCACATTCCACATATACCAGTACCCCATGAGGACCTTTGCCTTCATAATTCACCTCGGTATAGGTGGCTGCATCATTGCCCATCGCCCGCTTAACCGCGCGCTCGATGTTGTCTTTAGGCATATTCTGCGCCTTAGCATTGGCGATCGCAGTGCGTAGTGCTGAGTTAGTATCTGGGTCGTCCCCTCCCTCTTTTGCGGCCATGGTTATGGCTTTCGCAAGACGTGGAAATAATCGTGACATTTTACCCCATCTCTTCTCTTTTGCTGCTCTGCGATATTCGAAGGCTCTGCCCATTTTGATAATTTTTTTTCAGATATGCTGGCAAATTTATCAATTAGCCTCAACTTTACATCATGAACCCAGCGTCCACATCATTGTTAATTGCCCGTGTTACACTATAAAGTTTATTCTCATAGCGATACTGATCGTCCATGGGTAACATTTATTCATGGGGCAGGTGGCAGTTCCGCTATTTGGTTCAGGCAAATCAAGGAATTTAAGCGGGCTTTTAATGTCTTAATGGTCGATTTACGGGGACATGGTGGTTCCAAGAATCATCTCAATTGGCAAAACTTCCCGCGTTACACCTTTGAAGATATTTCCGCTGAAGTTGTGGAAGTGATGGATCATCTAGAAATTGAGAAGTCACATTTCGTAGGGATATCATTAGGAACCATTGTAATTCGAGAAATCGCTGAAAAACAACCAGAAAGAGTAAGCAAGATGATTATGGGGGGCGCGATTCTTAAACTTAATTTCCGTTCGCAAATATTGATGCGATTGGGAGTAATCTTTAAATCGGTAGTACCCTATATCCTCCTCTATAAGCTCTTTGCTTGGATAATAATGCCTAGAAAAAAGCATAAAGAATCGCGTTCTCTCTTTGTGAGAGAGGCTCGCAAGCTTTATCAGAAGGAGTTTATTCGTTGGTTCAGAATGGCGGCGGAAATCAATCCCCTCCTCAATGCTCATCGAACGACCACCACAGATCATGACACCCTTTACGTGATGGGTGATGAGGATCATATGTTCCTACCGGCCATCCAAAAAGTCTTGGGTCAATTGAATTCCCCTCATCTTCAACTGGCCGTAATTCCCGAGTGCGGCCACGTGGTAAATGTGGAGAAACCCGAGCAATTCAATAAAATCAGTTTGAATTTTTTAGGCTAGCGCCTGAGGTAAACCATCCCTTGTATTCGCTTTTCCTCCCGATAAGGCAGCTTATAAACTAGGGTATAGTAATATATGCCTTGCATACAATTCTGCCCTTTGAAAGTGCCATCCCATCCTAATTGCGGATTATCACTTTCGAAAACGAGCTCTCCCCAGCGATCGAATATGTAGAAATTAGCGCTGTCTAAGGAGCATGAACTTATGGGCAGGAAGACCTCATTCAAACCATCACCATTAGGGGAAAAGGCATTGGGCATAAAGAAACTACAGGTATCACAGTCGATCACTTCTAAATCCAGGGTATCATAAGTGGATAGGCAACCTTGCTGATAGTTCACGATGTATTGACGTCCTTGGTAGAGGGTACGAATCTTATCAAAGCGCCCATCGTTCCAGGCCACGGTTCCAGGTAAGAAGCTAAAATTCACCGTGTAGCCGTCTTCTCGACAAACCAGGGTATCGCTAATGGAAAATATATTCTCAATGGTATCCTGAGTCTCGGCAATAATTTCTAGAGTATCGACGCGATTACAGCCATTATCATTCTGCACAAGAATATTGTAAACACCGGGATTGTTAAAACGAAAAGCCCCGCCAATGGTGCCATTTGGCCAATAAGGATCTAAATCAGCCGGATACTCAAGTTCAAAACCATCGCTCAGACAAATGGTGGTATCAATGCGTACCGCCGTATTTGGAAAATCATCGAGGGTAATTAAGATGGAGTCCCTTACCGGGCATGCGGCGCCAGTGCTGATATCCAGCCAATACCAGCCCCCTTGGCTTATGGTAATGCTATTTCCGGTGGATCCATCGCTCCACAGATAAGTCCCGTTAATACTGGTCGAGAGGGTGATGTCATCGCCCGCGCATAGCAATTGATTGGGTCCTAAAAAGCTACCACTTCCTCCCACAAAATTGGTGATACGCACTGAGTCTGTATAAACGCAGCCACCAATGGTAACCTGAACCCAATAAGTTCCTGCCCCAATTACATAGATGCTCTGCACCGTATCTCCTGTACTCCATAAATAGGCAGCGGCTCCAATTGGTGCCTCCAATAAAACAGAGTCTACCGAGCACACCAAGGTATCATCCCGCAAGAAATTGCCGGGCGCACCGCCAGTACCAAAGGATTGAGGTCGATTTATCGGATTGATAGCCTTATTTAAGCCATTATTTCCGGAGGCGCTGCCATAATTAGTGCTGTTGGATAGCGTTCCCGCCGAGCCTGCCGTGGCAATACTTACCCCGATGGCTAAGCTTGGTGATGGCGCCCAGATTACGCCTCCGCCTCCTCCTCCACCCGGACCAGCGGTTCCGCTATTGCAATCTCCTCCATTTCCTCCGCGGGCATAGGCATTTACTGGATTACCGGTAAAGGCTGAAACCGCTAAGAGTATGGTACCGCCAGCTCCGCCACCGCCTGCACCTTCGGCGCCATTGGTATTGTCCCTCCCGTTTAATCCGTCCGCATAAATTTCACCGCCGTTCATTTCCAAGGTATCGCAGAGCAGAAAGACTATCCCTCCTCCATTACCACCTTCCGTGCTTAAACCCGCAACATTATTATGACCGGAACCTCCGCCACCTCCAAAGTAAATTCGAGATTGATTAGCATTATTAGTGGCTTGACCGCCAAGTCCACCAACGGAGCTGCTCGTAGAACAACCACTCCATTCATCGCCCCCCTTACCGCCAGGACCACCATTTCCGCCGCCGCCACCGCCGGCATTGTGATTGTTTCCGCCACCTCCACCATTAAGGAAGTGGCCCCGACCATTAGCCATCCGACTCAGTAAATTTCCAATACCTTCACCTTTTGGTGCACCACCATCATTACCACTTGGGTATCGATAGGCGGAAGAACCGCAGGCAAAACCCATATTCCGAGTATCAAATCCACCGGGAAATCCTTCACCACTAACATCAATATTGGAAGTAAGACGCAATCTCCCAGCGGAAATCACCACAATTCCACCCATGCCATTTTGAAAGCTTGGCACGGTAATAGGAGCAATTGCTTCAGCGAAATTGTATTCAGGAACCTTAATGATCATCGTCCCCGGACCAAAAGTATTTCCAATGTTGCGATCTAGAATAATTAAGGGGCTCGCGGCAGACTGACTTACGTAGGCAAAGGTGTATCGACCACTATTATTGAGATTGATGCTATCACCAAAATTGACCGAGAAACTTGTATCATAGCTCGCCCCTCGAGGATTGTAGAACATTAATAAATCACCATCACTGTAATTCATCAGCCCAGCCACCACCAAAGAATCCCCACAGGTCCAGGGACCACGAGTCAGCAGGGTATCGTAATCATTGACCGTACCCGAAATACCGGTCTGAGCTTTTAAGCCTATCAGGCCTAAAATCAGGTAGAAAAAGAAGAAAGACCAAGTCTTTTTCATGATGGACAGAGTTCAATACAAAAGTCCAAAAAAAAACCTCCTTACAGCAAGGAGGTTCATTGGGGTATTAGAAAATTTAATCTTCTGTTGATTCTGGGCTATCACCACTGGAATCATCGGTACTAGCCTGAGGGTTTTCCGTATCGGGATTTAAACCTTCTTCCAGTTCCTCTTCTTCATCATTGGCCGGCACTTTGGCTACGGATGCAATGGTGTCCTTTTTCTTAAGGTTAATGAGGCGTACACCTTGAGTTGCCCGACCCATAATACGCAGATCAGAAACTCCGATGCGGATCATCACACCACTCTTGTTAATCACCATTAAGTCGTCCTCATCACTTACGGCCTTAATCGCTACCAGGTCACCGGTTTTATCGCTAATGGTAATGGTCTTAACCCCCTTACCACCGCGATTGGTGATTCGATAGTCTTCCAATGGAGATCGCTTACCGAAGCCATTTTCCGACACCACTAGAATGGAGGTCTCTTCCTGAGCATCCTCGGGAATGGTTACCATACCAATCACCTCATCCTCTTCACTGGTAAGGCTTACACCTCTTACGCCACTTGCGTTACGTCCCATTGCACGTACGGCATTCTCATTAAATCGGATGGCTTTTCCGCTTTTAACCGCCATTAAGATATCATCATTCCCGGTGGTCAATCGAGCTTCCAGTAACATATCGCCTTCTCTTACGGTAATGGCATTAATACCATTGGAGCGCGGACGCGAATAAGCTTCTAAACTGGTTTTCTTGATTACCCCTTTTTGGGTAACCATCACGATATAGTTAGAATTAACGTATTCCTCATCCTTAAGGTCCTTAGTATTGATAAAGGCGCGAAGTTTATCATCCTGAGGAATGGCAATTAGGTTTTGAATGGCTCTCCCCTTACTGGCCTTACTTCCTTCAGGTACTTCATATACGCGCAGCCAATAACAACGGCCCCACTCGGTAAAGAATAGGAGATAATTGTGATTAGTCGCCACAAATACATGCTCGATAAAGTCTTGGTCGCGGGTATTCACCCCTTTCTGACCTACTCCTCCTCTACCTTGTTTGCGGTATTCGCTTAAGGATGTTCTTTTGATGTAACCCGCATGAGAAATCGTAATCACTACTTCCTCATCGGGAATCATATCCTCGATACTCAGAGAACCTCCGGCATAATCGATGTCGGTACGACGATCGTCGCCATACTTTTCGCGGATTTCCTCCAGTTCCTCTCTAATGATGCTCATGCGTAAATCCTCTTCGTTCAGGATACGCTTTAAGTACTCAATGGTCTTCATCAATTCATCATACTCGGAACGCAATTTATCTTGCTCCAGTCCGGTTAATTGACGCAGGCGCATATCAACTATGGCCCGGGCCTGAATTTCGCTTAATTCAAAGCGTTTTTCTAGGCGATCGCGCGCTTCATCGGGACTAGCTGAGGAGCGGATGATTTGAATTACCTCATCAATATTGTCGCTGGCGATGATTAGTCCTTCCAGAATATGCGCCCGCTCTTCCGCTTTGCGCAATTCGTATTGGGTACGACGGATAACTACATCAATTCGGTGATCCACAAAGTGGTGGATCATATCCTTAAGATTAAGCTGCACGGGACGCCCCTTAACCAGAGCGATATTGTTCACCGAGAAGCTCGACTGTAGTTGAGTATACTTATAAAGCATGTTTAGTACCACATTTGGCACTGCATCGCGCTTTAGATAGTATACGATGCGCATTCCTTTACGATCCGACTCATCCTTGATATCCGAGATACCTTCGATTTTCTTATCGTTAACCAGGTCGGCCGTTTTCTTAATCATCTCCGCCTTGTTCACCATGTAAGGAATCTCGGTAACGATAATTACCTCTCTACCCTTTACTTCGGTGATTTCGGCTTTTCCGCGGAGTACGATTCGCCCTCTACCGGTTTCAAAAGCATCCTTAACTCCATCATAGCCATATATGATTCCTCCCGTTGGGAAGTCCGGCGCCTTGATATGCTGTTGCATCAACTCCTCAATGGTGATGTCGCTATTATCGATATAGGCGTTGATGGCATTAATAGATTCGGTAAGGTTGTGCGGTGGCATATTGGTTGCCATACCTACGGCGATACCCGCCGCACCATTCACTAATAGATTAGGAATCCTCGTCGGCAGTACGGTCGGTTCATGAATGGTATCGTCAAAGTTCAGCTGGGTGTCCACCGTCTCCTTGTCAATATCCGCCAACATCTCCTCAGATATCTTTCTTAGGCGAGCCTCTGTGTAACGCATTGCTGCGGGAGGGTCACCATCAATCGATCCGAAGTTACCTTGACCATCTACCATCATGTAGCGCAAGCTCCAAGGTTGAGCCATCCGCACCATGGTGTCATATACAGATGAATCGCCGTGAGGGTGGAATTTACCCAATACCTCTCCAACGATACGTGCTGATTTCTTATACGCACGATTGGAAAGTACGCCTAGTTCGTACATTCCAAACAGCACCCGGCGATGTACAGGCTTTAAGCCATCACGCACATCAGGCAGGGCACGAGAAACGATTACCGACATCGAATAATCGATGTAGGAGGATTTCATTTCCTCCTCAATGTTTATCGGTATGATACGTTCGTCTGCAGCCATACTGTCAGTTCTTTAAATATAGATTATGTAAACCTCAAATATAATTTTTGATGAGGGCCTTTCGAGTCTGGAACACCTAATTTTACTCACAATTTGCGGCAATCAATGTTGATAAAACCCCACTTTAATCGAGTCCTCCTATGGCATAAAAAGTACTTTTGATATGAAGGCAGGTCTCTGGCATAATCTTAGTACCTTCCCTCAACAGAATTTCCTGAGATTGACATTATGGACGAAAATTTTTCCCCCCGCGTTAAAGACGTGATCAGCTACAGCAAGGAGGAAGCGATCCGCTTGGGTCATGATTATATAGGCACCGAACATTTAATGCTAGGCTTAATTCGCGAAGGCGAAGGCTCAGCCATCAAAATATTAGAGGACCTCGGTGTTGATGTAGCGGCATTTCGCCGTCAGATTGAAGCGATAAGCGCCCCCAATGTATCTGGACAGGTAAGTGCCAAGAAGCATTTACCTCTGACTCGACAGGCTGAAAAAGCCCTGAAGACCACTTTTTTAGAAGCCAAATTATTTGGCTCAAACACCATTCGTACTAGCCATCTATTACTGTGTATACTGCGCAATGATGATGATCCTGTATCACGCATCCTACGTAAGTATGACATTGATTATGACAGTGTTAAAGTAGAATATCAAAGTATGTTTGACGGAGAATGGGATGCTGGTAAAAGCACCCGCAGCGAAAGCCCCTATCGTGATGATGACGACGAATTTGCCGGTTCCGGTAATGAAGGCGGTCGTTTTGGCAGTAGTGGCGGCGGCAAAAGCAAAAGCGAAGGCAAAACCAAAACTCCAGTCTTGGACAACTTCGGTCGTGATCTGACTAAGATGGCCGAAGAAGGTAAACTAGACCCGGTAGTAGGTCGCGAAAAAGAAATTGAGCGGGTTTCGCAGATTCTTTCGCGCCGTAAAAAGAACAATCCGCTTTTAATTGGTGATCCTGGTGTAGGTAAATCGGCCATAGCTGAAGGACTTGCTCTACGTATTACTAAGCGTAAGGTATCCAGAGTACTCTTTGATAAACGAGTGGTATCCTTGGATCTTGCTTCTTTAGTAGCGGGAACCAAGTACCGTGGACAGTTCGAAGAGCGAATGAAAGCCCTGATGAACGAGTTGGAGAAGAATGACGACATTATTCTTTTCATCGATGAGCTACATACTATTGTTGGTGCAGGTGGCGCCACTGGCTCTTTAGATGCCAGTAATATGTTCAAGCCTGCTTTAGCAAGAGGCGAAATTCAATGTGTGGGTGCGACTACCTTGGACGAATACCGTCAGCATATTGAAAAGGACGGTGCCTTGGAGCGACGTTTCCAAAAGGTAATGGTAGACCCTACCAATCCAGAAGAAACCCTGCAAATCCTTAATAACATCAAGGATCGTTACGAGGAGCATCACAATGTGAATTACACCGATGAAGCGCTCAAAGCTTGTGTAAGCTTGACTTCTCGATATGTATCCGATCGTCACTTGCCCGATAAAGCGATTGACGCTCTAGACGAAGCTGGTTCCCGCGTGCACATTACTTCCATCCATGTGCCCAAAGAGGTAATGGATCTTGAGAAACGCTTAGAAGAAATTCGCGATCAGAAGATTCAGGTGGTGAAGAAGCAGAAGTACGAAGAAGCGGCCCGCCTGCGTGACGACGAAAAGAATGTAGAAAATCAACTTCAGGATGCGCAAGCCCGCTGGGAAGAAGAGGTGAAACTAAATCGCGAAACCGTAACGGAAGAAAATGTTGCGGAGGTAGTGGCGATGATGACCGGTATCCCCGTGCAAAGAGTAGCTCAGCAAGAAAGCAATCGCCTTTCTTCTATGTCGGATGATATGAAAACTCAAATCATCGGTCAGGATGAAGCAGTAGATAAAATCGTAAAAGCCATTCAGCGTAACCGCGCTGGTCTAAAAGATCCTAATAAACCCATTGGTTCATTTATCTTCTTGGGACCGACCGGAGTTGGTAAAACTCAGTTGGCCAAGGAATTAGCCAAAAGTTTATTCGACAGTGAGGATAATCTAGTACGGGTAGACATGAGTGAGTACATGGAAAAATTCGCCGTGTCTCGTTTAGTAGGAGCGCCTCCCGGATATGTTGGCTATGAGGAAGGTGGACAGCTTACCGAAAAGGTAAGACGCAAGCCTTATTCGGTGGTTCTTCTTGATGAGATTGAGAAAGCGCATCCCGATGTATTCAATCTATTACTTCAAGCCCTTGACGATGGTCATATGACCGACAGCCTAGGACGCAAGGTAGATTTCAAGAACACTATTATCATCATGACTTCCAACATTGGTACCGCCAAGTTGAAAGATTTTGGAACGGGTGTTGGCTTTGGTACCTCAGCCCGGGAAGAGAGCAAAAACGATTTGCAAAAGGGCGTAATTCAGACCGCTTTAAAGCGCGCCTTTGCCCCCGAATTCTTGAATCGGATTGATGATGTGATTCTGTTCAACAGTCTGGATAAAGAGAACATCGTTCGCATTATCGACATTGAATTACGGAAGCTCTATTCTCGTATCAACGAATTGGGATATGCGGTGGCAATGACGGAAGATGCCAAACTCTACATCGCCGATAAGGGCTTTGACGAAAAATTTGGTGCCCGTCCATTAGCCCGCGCTATTCAGAAATACGTGGAAGATCCATTGGCTGAGCATATCATCAACTCCGAAATCGAGGAAGGTGATACTATAAAGATTAGTCTCCGAAAGGAAAATGAGGAGGAAGAAATACAGGTGGCGGTAGAAAAGCAAGCGCCTAGCGCAGAAAGCCCTGCCGATGCAACAGACTCCTCTGCTGAGCCAGAAGCGGAGCAATAGTTCTATTCTTAACAAAAAGACTTAACCCCTGCTGGTCCAAGACTGGTGGGGGTTTTTAGTTTTTTGCTTTCTTTAGTCCATCACTATTTAGTCCTAAACATTTTGAAGCCCTACCTGCTTGCATTAATCGATGACCCCTGGAGAATAGTGGTTCTCAGCGTCTTTTTGGCGGCTGCTTTATATTTCTCCAAGGCATCCTTTCGGCGCAAATTAAAGTCCCTCGAGGGCGTTCGGCCCGGTGTGAATAAGGCTGAGTATATCCAAATCTTGATGAAAGATGGCTACGACGCCAAAGCCGCTAGCATCCTTTTTGATTTGCTCTATGACCACCTCAAACCTTTACCCGATGGCTTCCGGATGCATCCCGATGATGACTTTCACCAAGATTACCGCATTGAAGATTTAGATGATATTGAATTATGCGATAAGCTGGCGGAGGCTTTAGGTTTACCCAATCCCAAAGACCTTGATTTTAGAGAATGGGAACAGGAATATAAATTTTTAAACGCTCGGTCCATTCTAGGACTAATGCGAATTCTAGAAAAAAAGAGGGAGTCAGGAACCTAGTCTGTCATTTGAAAAAAGGCTTTATGAAAAGAAAAATTTTGTTCGCTTTAGTCGCTTTAATCTTCCTATCCTGCCAAGAAGAGGAAGCTAAATGCCTGTCCTTGAAAGAGGGGAATTTTAGCTTCCAAGCTTATGATGGAAAAAATGTAAGCATGCAACGGGGCGATGGTATTAGTATCGAAAACTACAATTTTGGGGAACGGATCTCGCAATACAAAATAGAGTGGATAGAAGATTGCAGTTACATCCTATACGATCGCCAGCTCTTACAAGGAAGTGATCCCGACCCAGAATTCAGTGCCTCACTTCCCGATACCTTATTAGTAGAAATAACAGAATTCTCTGAGCAGTCCTATACCTGTGTAAGTCGCTTTTTACACAATAATACCTACCCTTCAGTTGAAAGTGAAATTGGTATTGACAGTCTATTTGTCACTAATCCCGAATAGCTATAGGACAAAAGAATAATTGGCAAGAATCTGTTTTACAATCACTTATTGCATTAGGCCATAGCATTAAAATTGGTTTGAACAAAAATTAATGATTATTTAGTTTGCATCATATCTAAGCTTTCACCGGATTTTTTAAAAATCAAAAAAATTAAGCAAGTATGGGCGATAAACCTCTAGGGGTCTTTCTTTATTGAATATCTTTAGAGGCTTTATTTATTTAGATGAACCGATTTTTTTACCCACTTTTCATCTTAATCGCTTCGCTCTTTATTGTTGTTCCCAGCCAGGCCAATGAATTGGATTCCCTAAAGATTCAATTGGAGTCAACCAATAATCCGGAAGAAAAGGTCGATCTATTGGTGGAACTGGCTTCGGCCTACAGTCAAAAGGATTCCGCCTTAACCTTTCAATACGCCCAGGAGGCGATTGGCTTGGCCAAATCCATTCCCTATTTAAAACCGATTGCCAGAGCTAAGTATCAAATGGGCTGGAATCTAATGCTAAGAGGTTATTTAAATGAAGCAGCCCAAGTTTTTCAGCAGGTGGTAGACTTTTCGGAGGAAAATGGTTTTCCGAAATGGCAAGCTAATGGCTTCAATGGATTAGGAATTGTATATGCCTATAAAGGGGAAATCGAAAATCAACTAAAGTATTTCCACCGCTCCTTGGAAATTAGGGAAGAAATCGGAGATGCTAAATCTATTTCTGCGGCTTATATCAGTCTAGGTAATGTTTATAGTGATATTGGCGAGCTAGATAAGGCCTTGGATTATTACCTTAAATCCCTCGACTTGAAAAAGGAGCTGGGAGATCAATACGGGATGTCCCTATGCTATAACGGGCTGGGAATCTTACATTATCGCTTAGGAAACTTAGAGAAGGCAGCGGATTATCATAAGCAGTCTTTGCAAATCAAGATTGACTTAGGTGATGTAAACGGTCAGGCTTATAGTTTCAATAATCTTGGCGCCATATTTCAAAAAGAGGGAAAATATGATTTGGCTTTGGATAATTTTCAAAACACCTTAGCCATCCGCTTAAAGGCTCAAGACCAAAGAGGCATTGCTATAAGTCTAAACAATATCGGGGCGGTGTACAACCTTCAAGGGGATTATCCGGAAGCTCTAGATTACATGAATCAAGCTCTGGAGATGTATCAAAAAATGGATGCCAAGCAGAGCAGTACCTATCCCCTATTGGGTATTGGGAATATCTACTTGAAAACCAAGGAATACGATTTAGCAGAAGAGTATTTAATGCAAGCTCTTTCAATATCTCAGGCCGCTGGCTTAGTCGATAATTCCTTGGGCTCCGCACAGCGCCTTTATGAATTATACAAAACTAAAGGTGATTTAAAGGAAGCCTTACGATATCATGAGATGTTTAAAGAGCTAAACGACAGTATTTTTAATAGTCAGCAGGCAGAGAGAATAGCGCAATTGGAGTTGAATTATCATTTTGAGCAAGAGCGCGATTCCATCAGCAATAGTATGCTGCAAGAACGATTGTTGCTCACGAATGAAATTGAGCAAAGACGCCGATTTGAAATTGCCGGGGGGATTGTGCTTTTATTGCTTTTGCTTTTAATTGCCTCCTTATATTTCTACTTGCGATTGAAAGTGAAGGCGAATCGGCAACTAGCAGAGCTATCGGTCGATTTGAAAGAAAAGAACAAGGAAATAACCGCCCAGCATCGGGAAATATTGATTCAGAGCGAAGAGATTAAGGTGCTCAACGAACGATTGGAGAAAAAACTAGGAGAATCTATCCAAGAGCTTAGTCATATCGATGGAAAGCTATCTGATTATGCCTACTATAATTCGCATGAAATTCGAGCCCAGACCGCAAGACTTCAGGGTTTAATCCAACTCATCGATGGGCATAGCTTTGAGGAAGAGGACCGAGCACTTTTCGAAGAAATTAAGGTCTGCTCCAAAAACTTAAATGAGATTACGGTGAAGGTAAACGATCTCCTGCAATACAAAAAACCTGAATAAAATGAGCATCGCGGTTTATAAGACTATAGGAGAAGAGCTTGGAGAAAGCCAAGGAACTACCACCGGACAAATGTTTGGTAAGGCCTGCCTGAAATTTAATAATAAAGCCTTCGCCGCCTTTTACCAAGAGGAAATGGTCTTTAAACTGGGCCACGAAGAAGTAATGCTCCTCCTAGAAAAATATCCGGGCTCACAAAAATGGGATCCTTCAGGTAAAAAACGACCGATGAAAGATTGGCTACAAGTGCCCCTTGAATTTAAGGAAGACTGGAGTCAATTGGCCTCCCAAGCCCTAGAACATCTGAAATCCAGCCTCTAGGGAATTTCCATGCTTGATACGCTCGAATTTATTTTATCACTAATCCGCCTGGATCTCCTGTTTGGCTTTGGATTTTACTCGACCGTCTATTTTATCCTAAAATACCTTTTAAAAGATCCTAAGTGGCTGCTTGACTTTGATCGAAGCGCGCTGCGATTGATGACTTATTTAGGCTTAGTTTGGTTGGCCTTGTGGATAATTTATCATGTGGCCTTCTATTACAACCTGGACTTCAAGGAACAACTGGCCTTTAAAGATCGACTAAGGGGGTAATATTCTTTTGGCATTTGGCTCCAGCCTTTATTCTGGGGGCTGATTTCTCAATTATATCGCTATGAGTTTTTTGCCAAATATTTACTCAATCGATGGCTGATTAGTCTTCTCTTCTTTTTGAGTTTTGAAGGGCTTGTCATTTTAAGCACCTCCCTTCACCGCGATTATCTTGCTGATACCTGGGATTTTATAGAAATGGGTCTTAGCCCCTTGTTGCTCCTAGGTGGTTCCTTAGGAAGGATCCTTTTAATCTGTCTGGTGGTAAGTGTTTACCATTATGGATGGAAAAGAATAAGGAGAAAAGAAGGCTAATCAGATCTGACAAATTTTCAAAACCGACAATCCTCCACCCCAAAATCCGTTATTTAAACTGTGAAGTACCTGATAATCTTATGTCTTTTATGGCCTGTTGTTGCTTCTGGACAAAACAACGAATCGGCGCTTGCAGGTTTAAAGGATACCTTACTTCCTCCCAGAGCGCAAATTTATAGCCGTTCCGAAGGCAGTTTTACTAAAGAGGCCATCTTAAAGGCCAATATGAACGCGCTATATTATACCGAACATGGCCTAAGTTGCGGAGTAAAATGGAAGATTCATAGTTTTCATTTCTCGGTAATTCGATCTGGCGATACCCTAGTAAATGGCTTTAATGAAAGTGGGAGATGGAGTGCCGTCAATCTAAAGAAATTAGAGATTCTTAAAAGTTCAGATTCATTGCATTACTACCAAATTACCATCATTGACTTTCGCGGTAAGTATGTAGAATTAAAACCCATGTATATAGGGGTTCAATTGAGCTCATTTTAAGACATTTAAAGTCCTGGAAAGCAGCGAATATCGAATTAGAATTTGTAGTTTAAGGGCAGTAAACGCAAAGCAATTTCCATTAATCGATTTTATGAGCACCCCTATCCAATGGCTAGAAATCGCCACGACCGACTTAGAGCGCGCTAAATCCTTTTATGCTTCCGTATTCGGACTTGAATTCGAATTCGTCGAAATGCCTGATAGTAAAATGTATATGTTCGGGGCGCCGGGCCAAGGATGCCTCATAAATGGAGAAGGCTCAATTCCAAGTGCCGAGGGTACTTTGGTATACTTCTCATGTGATGAATTAAGCACAGAATTATCTCGGGTGGAGGCTGCCGGAGGCCAAGTCTTAGTGCCTAAAACGGATATAGGAGATTTTGGTTTCTTCGCACATATATTAGATACCGAAGGCAATCGAATTGGACTACATTCCAATCAATAGGGCTACCACATGAAAATCCTTTTACTAGGAGCGACCGGCCGAACGGGGACGATTGTTTTACAAGAAGCCCTAGCGAAAGGGCATAAAGTGCATGCCTTGGCTCGTCGCAGTGAAAGGCTCCCAGCACATCCGAATTTGCGGGTTTTTGAAGGGGACCCGAGTAGTATTAATGATTTGGCCTTGGCTCTAGAATCTTGTGAGCGGGTAATCGCGGTACTGAACATCTCCCGTAAAAGTGATTTCCCATGGTCGGCCTTACGTAGCTCTCCTAGCTTTTTATCTACGGTAATGAGGAATTTATTAGAATTAAGTCAGGAAGCGCCTCTGCAAAGAATTGTCCTTTGTTCCGCTTGGGGAGTTGGTGATTCCTGGTCCGAGATACCCGCTTGGTTCCAATTCCTAATTAACAATAGTAATATTGGCATTGCATATCAAGATCATCAAAGGCAAGAGGAACTTCTGCAAAAATCACCAGTACCACATACCATTGTTCGCCCCGCCGGACTTACTAATGGAAAGAATAATCAAGAAATAATCGAATCCTTCCAAGGCTCACCTAAACCCAAGCTCACCATAAGTCGAAGGAATTTGGCTACTTACCTATTAGAGGCCTTAGAACACGCAGCAAATTCTAAGGTGGTGGTTATTTCCGGGAAATAGTGGTTGGGCAATATTAACACGCAATTCTTACGACATTGTTAATTGTCGTTCTTTTTTAAAGAGAGTGCCGTTAGGAAAATGAGATGTTGGTAATAGCTTTGATTCTTATTTGCGAACATGAAAAACATATCAAAAACTTTAATTCAAAAAAGAAAGATTAAGGGGCTAACTCAAGAACAGCTGGCAGAAATGGCAGGTGTTAATCTAAGAACCATTCAAAGAATTGAATCTAATGAAGGATCACCTAGAGGTAATACCTTAAAAATGATTTGTGACGCATTAGAGATCAGCGTTGAAGAGTTTGTCGGAGATAAGAACAAGAACAGTACTTGGGGCAACCAAATTCTAGATCTTTTTTTCTTGATCCTTTTTAACCTGCTTTTAGTTAGTATTTTGGGATTCCTCACTATTGACTCCGAGGCGAACTTAAATAGTAGAATAGGTGCATTTGTATTGAGCATAACCATTCCCTATCTAATTGTGCTTAAAACCAATACTCTGAACGGTTTAGAAAGGTTTTACAAATTCGGACTTAGCTTTATTGCTTATTTAATTCTTGCCAATATTCTAACGGATTTTGATTCAGCCGTGATACTCTATCTTTCTCCCACTTTACTAATATCCATTAGCATACTCTACTTTGGAAATCAAATTGTCGGTATAAAGAAATAAAAACCTTGCCCAACAATGGCTATTATATATAAAGGCCTTGTCGCTTCAACCATTGTCAACGATATTGGAAATCCTCAATTAATCTAAACTGCGGTATAAGCTCGCTTCGCATTTCCTTTACTTGCCATGGCCTGGTCCGTTATAGCACATTAAATCATGAAAATGGAAAGTCGAATAATGCAGATAGAGCGCAAGACTGACCAAAACAACATAGAAAAAGCTTGGATCGGAAAAATGGAATTTTCGAAAACGGGTCGGACTATATACTTCAATAGCAAATCATTCAAACGATCAAAGGCTGGCGGCATTTCGGCTAATCATTATGACTTGGAAACCGGTGATGAGTATTGGCTATCTGGTGTAAAAAAGAACGGACAAGATCGACACTGGGCAGGTGGCGGAAGAATCATCATCGATCGAAAAATAGTTGAAGCGTATCTGGAACTGGTCGACTTTGATATTCTGGATGAAAACGCATTTGAATTAGTGGACATTGTGCCGACGGATAATCACAAGTTCGCTGAATTAGAAAACGAAAAAATAAAGTAATAAAACGTACTATAACAACACGGGAAGCCAACTGAAGTCTGGCTAAAGCCAGACCGTTATAAGCCGGAAGGTAGCCGAACATCGAATGCACTCCATTAAGCTAAATCTTGGGCCGGATGCACTCCTAGCTTTCCTCCTCCGTGCAGCCTAAGAGAGAGTCGGTTTCGATACTAAAGACGTGCTTACGGTGATCAACGCCCCATCGATGAAGCACCGACATCACCGTACGGGCCGTTTTGCCGTATTCGGTAATACTATAGGTTACGGTGACCGGACGAGTATTTTCTACTTTACGGCTTATCAGCTTATGCTCCTCTAAGAACTTAAGTTCCTTGGACAACATCTTGGGTGTAATGCCCTCTACGATACGCTCCAACTCCTTAAAACCACAGGTTTCATAGAAATTAAGAGCAGTGATAATCGGGATTTTCCACTTTCCGCCAAAAACCTCCAAAGCATCCCGTACTGGAACCATGAAATTGCCAAAGTGCTCTTTCATAGGCACCTTTAAGTCCTTCTCTTCCGCTGTAGGCATAGTGCTATCTTTATGTATACTACTATATATTATATATCGGCTTTACAAAGTAAACTAAACTATCTAGATTTGCTATCTAATGCAAACAAAAAAACATGAACAAACGAGACACAATAATTTACCGGGTCGCTACCATCATTTTTGGCCTCATGCTATTGGCGGGAGGCTTGAGTTATTTCTTCAATTACGAGCATGTAGCTGGTGAATTCGAACGTTTAGGAGTTACTACAGACTTGATTTATCCCTTAGCGGTAGCCAAGGTGCTTGGCGTAATTGCCATTTGGTTTATTCCTAATAAGGTTTTAAAAACTGCCGCTTATATCGGTTTCTATATCAATCTAATATCCGCAGTTTACGTGCACATTGCGGCTGCGGATGGAGAGTTCTTTGGTCCCATTGTGCCCATGCTACTTCTAACCGTATCCTATATCTATTACCGCCGAAGCCTGAAAGCCGCGCTTTAATTCGAAAACATTAGCTAGATTCCATGCCAGTTCCTTAAGGAGCTGGCATTTTTTTTTGATGTAATGTTTCGAAAAATGAATGAATTTCGACTTCAGAATAAACGATCAATCATTGGTCTCCTCATCAGGCTGGTGGTATTCTTCATATTGGCGAATATCAGTATGAGCTTTTTGGAAAGCATTACTGGCAATTTGGGCAGTTTTTATTGGTACCCTATTGGTATAGGTATGCTCTTTTTGATCTACAATTTTATTAGTCAAAAAACCTTGCTAGTTATAAAAGAGGGCACTTTGGTTTTAATTCGAAAAACCAATATAATGTCTAAAGAAAGTCGTTGGGATATTCCATTAGAAGACATCAAAGCCATTAGGCTACAACAAAGACATGACTTTATTTATGGCACCCAGACTCTAAACCTTCAATACCAAAATGGCCGTGCTCAAAATATTAGCCTCGTGTTTCGCTATTATCAATTGGTGCAGTTTCAAGATTACCTGAAAGAACACACGAAAATTGAATGTGAATTAATCGGCTAAAGCGCTACTTTTATTTTCCAAACTAAAACCGAATGTATGGCTGGACTGGCAACGCAGGAAACCGATCGCAGTACCGAGAATTTTATTTCGGGAATTGATAATAAATCCAAACAGGAGGACGCTCAAATCTTGTTGGACTTAATTTCAAAAGTGAGCGGCTATCCGGCTAAAGTTTGGGGAAATGAAAAGGTTCCAGATTATCTGATTGGATATGGTAAATACACCTACACCCGCAAGGGCTCCAAAGATGAATATGAATGGTTCAATCTAGGTTTTGCGGTCCGGAAGACAAAAATTACCGTTTACCTTACCCTTGACCTTGATCAAGAAACGGAAATCTTAAGCCGCCTAGGCAAACACAAATGCGGAAGGGGTTGCCTCTACCTCAATAAACTAGCGGATATCGACCTTTCGGTACTTAGCGAATTACTGCTCAAGAGTAAGAATGCCAAATGGCATCAAGCCTAGACCTAATGGACAAGCAAAAATTCATAAAGAAATGGCTTGCGGCCTTCAATGCCGGAGATGCGGACGCGATCACGGAATTCTATCACGACGATGCCGTAAATCATCAAGTGAATAATCAGGCGGTAGAAGGCAAAACGGCAATCCGTGATAGGTTCAAAGAAGAGTTTGCCATGGCCGATAGGGTCTGCCTCATAGAAAACATATTCAACGATGGTGATTGGCTGATTTTGGAATGGAAAGATCCCTTAGGTCTTCGGGGTTGTGGATTCTTTCAATTGGCAGAAAACAAAATTAAATTTCAAAGGGGCTATTGGGATAGGCTCTCTTTTCTCCGCATGCATAATCTTCCCTTACCTAAAGAATGACGGAGAAAGTAGAGCATTTTGTTTTAGAAAGTACCGGGGCCAAAGCCATTAGTCATAGCGAGCTGATTCAAGAATTATGGAGTTCCTATGGTAGGATTCTAAGAGTACATCTAATTGAGGCTGATCATCCATCGGTGGTGGTGAAACATGTACAATGGCCAACAAAGCAAAATCATCCGCGAGGATGGAATTCCAACTTTGGTCATCAGAGAAAACTCAAATCCTACCAAGTAGAATCTCACTGGTATCAAGACTATAGTAAACTTAGTAAAGCAAGGCTGCCCGAATGCTATGCCCTAAAAAATGATAAGGATGAAGTGGTCTTTGTATTAGAAGACTTAAAGGAAGCAGGCTTTAGCCTAACTAAAAATAGATTGACTTGGTCCGAATTTGAAGCATGTTTGGCCTGGTTGGCAAAATTCCACGCCTCCTACATGGGATTAAAACCGGATGGACTTTGGGAAAATGGCAGCTATTGGCATTTAGAAACCCGCCCTGATGAGTTAGCGGCTTTGGATGATCAGGACTTGAAAGCTGCGGCGGCTATGATTGATAACAAACTTAATTCTGCCCAATATAAATGTCTGCTGCATGGCGATGCCAAACTGGCTAACTTTTGCTTTAGTCCTGAGGGAGAGGTAGCGGGACTAGATTTCCAATATGTTGGTGGAGGCTGCGGCATGAAGGACCTTGCCTATTTTGTAGGTAGTGTTTTTTACGAGGAGGACTGCGAAAAATTGGAGCGTAAAATTTTGGATCGCTACTTTCACTATTTACAAAAGGCATTGAGTCGAGCTAATCCAGAACTAGAAGCCGAATGGCGCTCCTTGTATCATTGGGCCTGGGCTGATTTCCATCGTTTTTTGAAAGGCTGGAGTCCGGGTCATTGGAAATTAAACTCCTACAGCGAAAGAATAACCCGAGAGATAATTCAAAGCTTATGAATATAGATTGGCAGGAATTAGGCGATAAAGCCATTGAAGCGGCTCTGGCCGCCGGAAAGGTCATTAATTCCTATCGGGAAAAAGATCTGGAGGTTGAGACAAAAGAAGGCGCCAGTTCCTATGCCGCACAAGTGGTGACAGAGGTAGATCGAGCGGCGGAAAAAGTGATCCTTGATATTTTAGAACCGACTTGCAAGACCTATGATTTAGCGATGCTTTCGGAGGAAAGTGTAGACGACGGCAGTCGTTTTGAGAAGGATTTCTTTTGGTGTATTGACCCCATGGACGGCACCCTACCCTTCATTAATAAGGAGCCTGGTTTTTCTGTGGCTATCGCTTTAGTGGCGAAAGACGGCAGTCCTCATTTAGGAGTAGTGTATGATCCAAGCACCGAAAATCTTTATCATGCCATTAAAGGATTGGGGGCCTTTAAAAACCATAAGCCCTGGCATATTGAGAAGCAAAACAATTTTCTTAGCTATATAACGGACCGCAAATTGGCGGACACGCCACAAAAGGAGATTATTGAAGATAAAATTAGGTCGGTTCTATCACGATTAGGCCTAGACCAAGTAGTGGAAATTTCGGGAGGAGGTTCCATTATTAATGCCATTCGAAGCTTGGAAAGTGGTCCCGCTTTTGTACTGAAGCTGCCCAAGAAAATTCCAGGCGGAAGCAGCCTTTGGGATTTTGCCGCCACAGCCGCCATCTATACTGAGTTAGGCCTGCCGGTGGGCAATGCAGAAGGGGGACCCTTGGACTTAAATCGGAAGGATAGTTGTTATATGAATCATGAAGGCGTCTCTTTTGAAAACCTTTAAATCCAGCAAAACAAAATTCTGGGGAGCTACTCTCTTAATCTTTCTATTGGCGGCAGCCTGTGCCAGCCTGAATAGCCAAAACCGATACTTCATCCCGAAACATGAAGCGCAATTCGATTTTTTAGGCGAAGTACCAAGTTTTATCCTGAAATCAGATAGTACATCTTACCTGGGAAACAAGTATTTAGATTTTGTCAGTTACAATTTAGGTTTTGCTATCAATGATTGGAAACGGGATTCGACTAATATGCTGCGTGTGCATACCGCTTTAAAAAGAATAGGTTATCAAAATTTCATTAGTAAGGAGGAATTTCACAATGTGGTAGGAAATAAGACTTGGGCTTCCTTGCACTGCTCCGCCCGGCTTGACTCCTTCCTGCATTATCTCGACACCCCTTCGACCGACACCAGCAACTACTACTATAAATTTTGGCAACGTCGGAAAACAGACGGGAATTATCAGACGCTGAGCTGTATCCTGAGAGAAATAAAGGACATCTATCAAGATGCTCCTCCGCAATGCACCAACATCTCTTTGGAAGATGATACTTTATATCAACTGATGGCCTTTGATTACGCCTTAGGCAGAGAACAAGACAGTATGCAGATCAAAAAGCAGGGGCTGGCCTATTTTAATTACCTAAAATCCCTGGGGTTGGAATCCTCCGCTTTCAACTTGATTGAGCATGTGCCTCTCTTAAAACAAGTCCAGCTAAACCGAGATTCGTTAATCTCCACCATTCCCCATGATACCGTTCCTTCGGATGATTGGTCTTGGGCCTATGACTTCCAAGGTCAGGGGGATTGGATTTACGTTAAACTTTATTGGGGACCCTAATCCACTTTTAACATGTTACTTAAGTACTCATTTCCCCTCTTACTCCTGAGTTTTGCTTGGGGATCAGCATGCGGCCAAGCGGACTCTTCCAGGGCCTTAGATCCCTGGACTTATCCTTGGCTAAACCAAGAATTCCCCCTTAATCCCCTACTTAGCATCGATGGCGATAGCCTGAACTTGAAGGGAGGGAAAGTCACCCTAATTAACTTCTGGTTCAGCTCCTGCCCGCCTTGCCTGGCGGAGATTCCCGCTTTAAACGACTTGAAATCCGAATTTGCTAATCAAGGGGTACAATTTATTGCCATCAATTTCGAAACCGAAACAGAGATTCGTCGCTTCCTTGAATATCAAGAATTTGACTTTCATCAGGTGCAGCTAGATCGAAATGAAATTAACCGCTTACAATTAAGCTTAGGCTTTCCTACTCATCTCATTATCGATAATCAAGGGAGGGTGATTTATCAAAAATCTGGGGGAAGCACCGATATCGAAAAAGCCGCAGCCTTTATCAATACTTTGGCTCAAGAGATCAAAAAACAGCTGTAGCTTAAGCCTTCGACAACTTAATTCCCTGCTCACCTATTTCGATAAGACGCTTTTTATACAGGGTGCCAATCGCCTTTTTGAAAGTCTTTTTACTCATTCCCATTTGGGAACGAATCAATTCTGGATCACTTTTATCGTGCAAAGGCAATGACCCTCCAGCTGCTTTGAGCTTATCGAGAATTAATTGCGCACTAGGCTCAACATGCTCCATACCTTCGGCCTGAAGAATTAAGTCAACTTTTCCGTCTTCCCTTAATTTCCGGATATAGGCTTTTATGCGCTGAGCTGGCTCAAGGTCCTGAAATATCTCATTGTGGTAGATCATCCCTTGAAAACGGTCCCCGAAGGTCACCATATAGCCTAAGCGTTCTTTGCCCAGGACCAATACCTCCACGGGGTCGCCCTCATTTAAATCGTCGATTTCTCGATTAAAATGTCGATCAATTCGGGCGGAAGCAGTAATGCGTTCACTAACCGTGTCTATGTATAAATAAACCCCAATCTTTTGACCAATGCGGGGGGTTTCTCTTAATTCCCTTTTCGGTAGGAGAACTTGTTTATCCAGACCCCAATCCAAAAAGAAACCAAAGGGCGCCTCATCCATAACCTCTAAGCAGGCAATCTGTCCAACCTCGGCAATCGGCAATTGCAGCGTGGCTATTAGTCGCTCTTGTGAATCCCGATAAACGAAAGTCTCTAATTCGACCCCCAAAGCGGGTTTCTCTGGTAAGCGGCTATTGGGCAATAATACCTCATTGCCTTCTTCATCGGTGAGGTATAAGCCTTGTGGGGCAAATCTTTCCGCCTTCAGGCGATTAATCTTTCCTAATTCCATTACGACATTACTTGCGCCATCACGTGGTAACGAGGGTCGTCAATACTCTCTTCAATGGTAGCCGCCAATTTAGGGGAGGCTTTAACCATCAATTGTTGACATTCCTTACTCAAATGACGAATTTTTACTGTTTTACCCAATGATTGGTACTTCTCTACTAAGGTAAACAATGCCTCCAAAGCCGAGTGATCCGAAACCCTCGACTCCATAAAGTCTATTATCACTACCGAAGGATCACTCGCTGGGTCGAACTTCGATTTAAAGGCCGTGATGCTACCAAAAAATAACGGTCCCCAAATTTCATAAACTTTGGATCCATCTTCCTGAATATGCTTACGGGCCCGAATGCGTTTGGCATTTTCCCAAGAGAAAACTAGGGCACTTAAAATAATACCAACCATTACCGCTACAGCTAAATCGAAGAGAACGGTAAGCACCGATACCGCGATTAGAACAATGGCATCACTCAAAGGTATTTTACCTAAAATCCGGAAGCTGGACCATGCGAAAGTGCCAATAACCACCATAAACATTACCCCCACTAAGGCGGCAATCGGTACTTGCTCAATTAAGGGAGCGGCGAATAGGATAAAGGCTAAAAGGGTAACCGCGGCAACTATCCCGGATATACGGGTTCTACCTCCTCCTTTAATATTAATGATGGACTGACCAATCATCGCGCAACCTCCCATACCGCCGAATAAACCGGTGATAATATTCGCTCCACCTTGAGCCAAACATTCGCGATTGGAACTACCCCTAGTTTCGGTCAACTCGTCAATTAAATTGAGCGTCATGAGTGACTCAATCAATCCGATGGCAGCTAATATCAAGGCATAGGGAAAAATAAAGCTTAGGGTTTCCCAATTTAGGGGTACGATGCTAAAGATTTCTTTTTGAAAATTGGGCAGACCTCCTTGCAGTCCTTCGCCTCCTCCATCGCGGATAAAGCTCCCTACGGTGGCCACATCTAAACCGCCACCAATCACTAAGGCTGAGACCGCCAGGATGGCCACCAGACCGGCAGGGATTTTTTTGCTTAAGCGGGGTAGGAAATACATTAGCCCCATGGTGAGTAATACCAAGCCAATCATCCAATACAGCTCCTGGCCTAAAAGATATTGCTCCTCACCTCCCACTCTTTGCTTAAACATGCCTAATTGGGAAATGAAGATTACAATGGCCAAACCATTTACAAAACCCATCATCACCGGATGAGGAATCAGGCGTACAAATTTGCCTAGCTTTAAGGCACCCACCGCCATTTGAATGATTCCCATCAGGATCACCGTGGCAAATAGGTAATACAAGCCAGCATTGTCCCCCTCCGCTCCTAGGGCATTTCCCTCGGCCACGAGATCGACCATTACCACCGCCAGAGCTCCTGTGGCTCCAGAAATCATTCCAGGTCGGCCACCAAAAACCGCCGTGATCAAGCCGATCATGAAAGCTGCATAGAGACCCACGAGAGGTGGAACTCCCGCCACAAAGGCAAAAGCTACCGCTTCTGGCACGAGGGCCAGGGCCACAGTAAGACCACTAAATATGTCGTTGCGAAGGTTGGCTTTTTGTTTGGCGATAAATTCTCGCATAGTTGATCTTTAAAAGTTGGCAAAAGTACAAGTATTAAATGGCTTGATTCTCAAAGTGAATAATCAATTCCAAAAAATGCTTGGCAAGAACTACCTTCGTGTTTCATGTCCGAAACCCGCCCCAAGGTATACAGTCTACTGGCCCTTAGTCAGGCCATACGCAACTTACTAGCAGAACGCATAGGCCAGCAAAGCTTTTGGTTGCGGGCCGAGATCGCGCAAATAAAGCAAGCAGCCAGCGGGCATTGGTATATGGATTTGGTCCAGGAGAAGAATCATCAACGTTTAGCCTCAATGTCAGCGGTGATTTGGAAACTTGACTATGAGGCCATGATAGACAAGCATGGGCCGGATATCAAGCCTTTATTAATTGCGGGGCAAGAATTAGTTCTAAGGGTGATGGTCGATTATCATCCTCTTTATGGACTCAAGCTATTGATAAAAGACTTAGACCTCAGCTTTGTCCTCGGAGAGTTAGAGCGTCGTAAGCGAGAAACTTTAGATCGCTTAGAAAAGGAAGGTTTACTGAAAAAGCAAAAGGAAATCGCCAGCTCGCTCGTCTATCAAAATATCGCGGTACTCTGTTCGGAGGAAGCGGCAGCTTACCAGGACTTCGTTCAGCATTTAATGCAAAACGAATTTGGCTACCGTTTACAATGCGATTTATATCCGGTGCCAGTGCAAGGAGTTGCCGCCGCTGATAAAATTCGTGCAAAACTGGAAAGTTTGCCCATTGAGCGATATGAATTGGTGGTCATTATCAGGGGTGGCGGATCTCGACTGGATCTAGATGCCTTTAATGATGAGGCCTTAGCTCGCACTGCCGCGCTTTTCCCTTTAGCCATTCATACGGGTATTGGTCATGAAAGTGATTTATCCGTCCTGGATATCGTAGCGCATAAGGCCCACAAAACTCCCACCGCGGTAGCCGATTACTTATTGGATAAGATGCAGGCCTTTGAAGGGCAATTACAACAGATTGCTACCTTCCTAGAAAATAAGAGCAAGGATATTCTAAGCCTGGAATCGGAACGCATGCACGGCTTCTTGGAAATACTTAGGCTGCTTCCCCTATCGCAAATTCGCAGCAGTCGCGGCGATATTCATCAAGTGGCCAGCAGTATGGTACGCCTTTCGGCAGACGGCATTCGTGCTTATGAGCGTCATTTGGAAGCGATTGGACACCGACTTAAGGAAAAGCCCCAAATCCAATTAAGACGTGAAGCCGAGCAATTATCGCGTTTACAAGACCGACTCAATGAATTGGGGAAGATCCAATTGGAAAGAATGCAAAAGGATTTAGGGCATCTTGTTAATCGGCTAGAACTTCTTAAACCGGAAAGAACCTTAGAACGAGGATACTCCATCACCCGAAAGGATGAAAAGAGTGTAAACTCGGTGCTGGAATTGAAAGAAGATGAGGTCATAGAAACCCAAGTAAAAGACGGGCGATTTAGCTCGCGGATCATAAAAATTGAAAGAAATGAGTAAAGAAGAATTAAGCTATGCCGCTGCCTTTGAAGAATTGCAAGGCATAATGGCTGATCTACAAAATGAAGAAATATCGGTAGATAGTCTGAGTGCCAAGGTAAAGCGAGCCTCTGAGCTGCTCAAATTTTGCCACGATAAACTGCGAGATACAGAAAAAGAAGTGGGCTCCGTGATTGAGGATTTGGGACTCTAGGTCCAATAACCGGCTCTACTAATATTCGTACTTTTGCCCCCTTAAAATTCAGCATGGAACGACCCGTTATCTATTATGTTTTTGATGTGCTTTGCTCTTGGTGTTATGGCTTTAGCGATAATATGTATCAGTTTTACGAGCAACATAAGGAGGATATTGATTTTCGCGTAATGAGCGGCGGAATGGTTTTAGGAGATAGCGAAGGTCCGATTGGTGATTTACCCCAAGGTATAAGGGAGGCATTTCCTCGGATTCAAGAAATGAGCGGGCGCCCTTTTAGCGACGCATTCTACAAGCTTATGGAAGAAGGCAGTGCGCAATTGAGTTCCCTGCCGGGGGCATTGGCCATGGCCGCCTTCAGGACTTATCAACCCGATAATACTTTGGCCTTTGCCAAGCGTATGCAAGAGGCATTTTATCAAGAAGGACTCCCTCCTGCCCAGGCTGCAACCTATGGACATTGTGCGGAAGATTTTGGCATGAATGCTAGTGACTTCATGAAGCTAATGGTTGACAAGGAGCGCCTAGAGTTTGTGCAAAAGGAATTTGAAATTGTGAAACAGTGGGGTATCACTGGATTTCCAACCGTAGTTTACCAAGAAAAGGATAAAGCCTATTTACTAGCCAGAGGTTATCAAAGCTTAGAAGGTCTAGAAGAGAATCTAAAGGCGGTTCGAGAGGCGGTTTAGACCAAGCCTTAAAGAAGGGAAAATTAAATTACATATTTGATATCGGTGTGTTCACCAGTAAAGCGGACTGAAAGCGAAATTGAAAATCATGCAAATCTGAGATGAGTCTATTCTTTACCATTGGCATTGCACAGGCTATCCTCTTGATTTTCTTCTTGCTGCTGAAAAAGGAAAATCGCTTGGCCAATGGATTATTGGCTTTTTTACTGTTATTAATTTCTTTCTCATTATTACTCATATACCTTTATGAGTCGGGAGAAATCGAGCACTTTCCGCACTTAATTGGTTTGGATAATGCCAATCCTTTTCTCATCCCTCCCCTTTTGTATTTCTATACCCTTGCGCTCTCCGAAAAAAGCTTTCGCCTAAAGCTAAAGGATGGCCTACACCTCCTACCCTTTTTTATCTATAGCATTTATGTTGCCATTGAGTTTTGGTCAAGAGATGGAGCCTTCAAAATCTACTTCTTAATTGGACTACGGGAACTTGGCATGCCCTATGACCTCCTAATTGCCAGCTTCCTGAAAATACTGCAAGGGATAATCTATTTAGGGCTGATTTATCTACTCCTAAAAAAACATCAACGTCAGATCAGCGAGGAGTTTTCCTACCAAGAAAAAATCAGCCTTTCTTGGCTAAAAAAGATTGCTTTGAGCATGGTAGTGATTTATGCTTTTCGATTAATAGGCGTTAGTTTACCCTTGATACTTCCTGACCTTAAACCCGGTTTCTTGGAAGGTCTGATGGAAATCTTGAACGTGTTCTTCATTTACCTACTCGCCTATTTTGGTTTAAGTCAACCCAGCATTTTTAAAAAATGGGACGAAACTAAAGTCCAAAAAGAAGATTCGAGCATTTCGGATAAACCCAAGTATTTGAAGTCTAAATTAGGACAATCCGAAAGCGAGCAGATATTAGAGCGTTTGCAGGGTTATATGCTGGAAAGTAAAGCCTACCTAAATGCTGAATTAAGTATTAAGGATGTCTCTGATGCCATGGATCTCCCGCAAAAAATACTTTCGCAGGTAATCAACGAACAGCTAGAGCAAAACTTCTTCAACTTTGTCAATCAATATCGCGTGGAAGAGGTTAAATCTAAGCTCAAAGATCCTCAACAGGCCCAATTTACCATTCTCGCCTTGGCTTTGGAATCGGGATTTAGTTCAAAATCTTCCTTCAACAACATTTTTAAGAAGGTTACCGGCCTAACGCCAAGCTCCTACAAATCAAGACCTTAATCAGTTCAGGACCCGGGAATAGGTCCAAGTTCCTAAACTCGGACGATTAATATTCATCTCCTTTTCAGATTTGCCACCGAAAACAAATCAATTGAAATTGGAAATGAAAAAGCTAATCTTAGTCTTGAGCATCTTCAGCCTTTGGGCCTGTGAAACTAGACCGATGGATGAGGCGGGAAACTTGGTTCCAGCCACGGCGGATGAGGATGCCTTACTGCCTTCCCTATCCATTAATGGAACTACTCTACACCTGGAAACCATGGGCGATATTCGAAATCCCATGCTGGTTTTTTTACACGGGGGACCTGGTGGTGATTATCGAGCATTTATTAGTGAATACGGAGGCGAAAATGCTTCAGCCTATCCTTGGGAACGAAAAAATAGGGATGCGGGATTAAGTGCCTTGCAAGATGATTATTTCTTAATCTTTTACGACCAAAGAAGTGCTGGTTTATCTCAGCGACATGATCTGAATAGTATGGACGATTACATCCAGGACTTAGATGCCATTGTCGACCATTTCATCAAAGAAAAACAAATTCAAACGGGGATTCAAGACACCAACGTGAGCCTATTTGCCTGGTCCTTTGGAGGAATTCTGGCCACGGCTTATATCAATCAATTTCCCGATAAAATCAATCAGATTGCCCTTTACGAACCGGGACCATTTACCGTGGAGGTGTGGGACTATTTCAAGAATAACACCACTTCCATTTTTGCACAAATTGGCCGTGAGTGGTTAGAGGATTACCTGATTTCCAAAGACCATTTCAGTCCTGGCTCCCATGAGCGGGCAGACTTTCAACTGATGATGAATGTCTTTCGAGCCCAGCCGGAATTTCATGAAGACCCAAACACGCCAATGTGGAGATTTGGTGCCATGCTAGCCGACGATAACTTAGACTTCTCTGCTTCTGACAATTTTGACATTAGCTCAAAGCTAAACCGATTTAAAGGTCAAAGCCTCTTTATTGCGGGTAGTCTTAGTCAGGGTGATCTACCCCAATACATGGACATGCAACGGGCAGTTTATCCTTCTTCGCAATTCCTGGTTATAGAAGGCACCGGACACACTGGCCCTTGGGAAAAGTCGAGCCAAATTGTTGAACACTTGCGCAATTTTTATCAGTACTAAAATGAAACGATACATCTTCCTTCTTCTCCTCTGCCCTTTAAGTCAGCAGGCGCAGAACCTTTTTGAGGCCGATCATCGGATTAGCGCCCGAATAGGCATTGACCCAGCTAGCACTATAAGTTTGCGGTATGAGCGCCATTTACCGAAGTCCATGGTGGATAAAGATATTTACCTCTGGACCGAATTCTCCAGCGCCCTGAGTCCAGCCATGGATTTCCCGCATGATTATCGCTTAGGATTGAGGTCCTCGATTTGGTCCTATGGCAGCTTTGACTTCTTAGGTAGCCTTGATCTCTCCTATGGATATTTGGCATCGCAAAACTTCGACTCTCAAAAATGGGCCTCGGAATTAGATCTTGCTTGGGGTCTTTATGGGTCACGCAGCTACCTAGCCGTAACTGCTTCCTATGAACACTTGTGGGCCACGCATTTGGAGTTTAGTGAATACTACAGGGAACGATTTTATGAGGCGGCGCGATCGGGATGGTATAAAGGGGCTGGTGGGAACTTACAGCTTGGCTTTGAGACTGGCATACTGCTTTTCTCACGATTGGACTTACAGCTTGAGTTCAAGCTTCCCTTAAATGCAAGCCTTTCACCTTTTAGGGGCTCTCCTGCCCACTTGAATCTGGGAATTGCCTATCGGTTCTAAATTCAGCCTCCTTTAAACAGGCTAATGAGCTTTGATAAATGAAAACAATAAAGCAATTATTCGGAAGATGGTATCTAGGAAGCCGGTGAAAAATCTCTCAGTTTAAGTTGCAAAAACATCCTTGCCTTTTCACATTGCTTTATCTTTATCTCATAAAACCTGTAACCATGAAAAAACTTATTGCTTCTGCTTTTTGCATAATTCTACTTTCGTCCTGCGGAACTAGCTCCAATATTAATAGTATGGTGGCTACTCTTCAGCTGGAAAACCCTGTTCCCGGAATCTGTAACCTTCAGAAAGTACTTTATATGCTTCCCTTTGAAGGCAATGGGCAAATTGCAGCGGTGCCTCCTATGACGAGCGAAGAACTAAGTACCAAGCTCAATGCAGAGGTAGACTTTCTGACGCAAAACCCTGATCATAATGATGAAGGGATGGTAGGCATCTTAGTCAATTGCAAAGGAAAAATGGTACAGTGTAAAATTGATAACGAAACTCAGAGTCCGGAATTAGACGCACAAATCGTGGCGGTTTTTGCGGAAATGAAGCAGTGGAAGGCTGGGACATTTCACGGCAAGGCTACGGATACCTCGGTTCTTTATAGCTTTAAAATTGAAGAAGGCGTAATCACCTTGAATTAAAGATTCATTCAGATTTCACCTACACTAACCTCTTGGCTTTACCTTCATTTAATTTGGGAAGAAATCCTTGACTTTGATGCTGAATAGAATTTTACGATAAATTGGACAGTCCGATTGGTCCAAGCTGTATTGATTAATTGGAAATTGAAATCAATAAATAGCATCCAAGATTTTTGTGCCTAATTCATGAATCCAAAGCAAGAAGAACAGAGCATTACTTTGATTGAACAGGCTGTAGCCGGAGACCGGCAGGCCTTAGATCAGTTAATTCGCTTGCACGAGCCCTTTATTTACAATGTAGCCTGGAAATTCACTAATGACCCGGTGGAAGCCAAGGATTTATGTCAGGAGGTGCTGATCAAAATTATTACCAGCCTCAGCACCTTTCAAGGGAAGAGCTCCTTTCGCACTTGGGCTTACCGGATAGTGATGAATCAGTTTCTGCAAACTAAGCGTCGTCCGATGGAAGATCGCTGGAAGGACTTTGATGATTTCGCCAATGAATTAAATGGAATTCCTAGTCCAGAATTAAGTCCAGAGGAGGAAGAAGAGCAGGTTCTGCGCACCGCTACGGCACGTACCCGCTGTATGTCGGGAATGCTCATGTGCCTTAACCGAGAGCAGCGGCTACTCTATCTCGTAGGTGATGTATTTAAAGTAGATTCCAAAACGGGGGCTGAAGTATTTGGTTTAAGCCCAGACAACTACCGACAAAAATTATCCAGAACGCGTAAGGAGTTCCATGCTTTTATGAATCGACAATGCGGATTGGTGAATTTGGATAATCCCTGTAGGTGTTCCAAAAAGGCTAAGGCTATGGAGGCGGCGGGCAAGATGCAAACCCAGGCCAAACTCTTTGATCCCGAATATAGTGTCACGATTGCCAAATATGTAGATCAGCATGCTGATGAGGTGGCCGACACGGTAGATCGTAAGTACATCGAGTTTTTCCAAAGGCATCCTACCAAGGAGGACTTTGATGCCGAAACGATCATTGAGGAAATTCTTAAGGATCCAGATTTACATCGCTTTTACTCCTAATTTTTTAAGATTTAGGGTCTAGATTTAAAGTTCCCCGAGCTAAATAAGTTGGAAAATATAATTTTATCAAGCTGAATTTCAGCGATTAAGGAAAAATATTTATTCTAATCGCCAAGTTTTTGTCACAATCCTATTCCATCTGTATCCAATACTTGAAACCAAAAAATTGGAAACATGGAAATCAAAGTACAAGTGAACATTAACAAATCAATCGAGGAAGTTTGGGAAGTGATGGGTCAGCGTTTTGCCGAAGCGCATATCTGGTCCAGTAATTTTAAAAGCTCCAAACCCGGTGGGGAGGCTAAATTTCCCGGTCTTGATTATTCATTAAGAGATACCATTACTGATCGAGGTAATACCATTCAAGAGTTAACTGCTTTCGATAATGAGGCTCATTCCCTTTCTTATGAAATTACCCAGGGTGCGCCGGAAATCGCCAAGCGGGCCGCTTCGAACTGGTACCTAGAGAAGGAAGGTACCCAAACAGTGGTCAAGATGGATACCATTATGGAGCCGAAGATGCCTTTGCCGGCCGAGATGGAAGCTAAAATCCAGCAAGGTCTTAGTGCTTCATTTCAACAATTAGCTGAGGAGCTTAAATACTTTGTTGAAAACGGAATCCCCCACCCTGATCTCCAATCCTAAATCATTAAATGCTAGGAATTATGGAAAAGAAAAACATCTCCACTGACTTTCCCTATCGCTCAAAGTATTTAGAGGTTTTAGGAAGTAAAATGCATTATATCGAAGAAGGTGAAGGGGAGCCTATCCTCTTCTTACACGGGAATCCCACCTCTAATTATCTGTGGCGAAACATTCTGCCTTACTTAAAGGATCAAGGTCGTTGCATCGCCCCGGATTTAATGGGAATGGGGAAATCCGATCAACCGGATATAGAATATGGATTTGCCGATGGTTACCGCTACTTGGAGGCCTTCATTGAAAAACTTAATCTAAAGAATATTACCCTGGTTCTTCACGATTGGGGTAGCGGTTTGGGATTTCATTATGCGAATCTTCACCGTGATAATATTAAGGCTATTGCCTTTATGGAGGCAATGTATGATGCCCCAACCCTTTTCGACATGCCCTTCTCGGTAAGAACCGCTATTAAAATGGTGCGCAATCCATTCATGGGCCGGTTTATGGTGCAAAGGGCAAATATCTTTATCAAGAAAATGCTACCGGATATGATCACGCGTAAATTAAGTGAGGAGGAACAAGCTCATTATGCCGCTCCCTATCCTAATGCTCAAAGTCGAAAGGTTCTT